>Ga0222689_1000149_pt1 | contig 32189 bp, 21 predicted proteins | sample AntAcemetage1231_FD_179838 | JGI IMG/M metagenome (GOLD analysis project Ga0222689, IMG submission 179838) | Saline water microbial communities from Ace Lake, Antarctica - #1231 | ecosystem: Environmental > Aquatic > Non-marine Saline and Alkaline > Saline | place: Antarctica: Ace Lake...
TTTTAAAGCTTCAAGAACCACTTTGGACTTGAACTTTGAGGTAAACTTTCTTCTTGTCATTTGAGTAAATTTATCTAATTAAACTTACTGTCCTGTTTTTTGGGGTATCTACACTATTTGGAGGCCGAATTCTGTCCGCTTCCAACAAAGGCTTTGATTCATTTTATTTTCAAGAGCATCTGCCAGCATGATTGGTGACATTCCGTGTTCAAGACGAATAACTTTTAAAGAGTCAGGAGCTGAAGTAGCCTGAATTCTATTAGTACAAGAATCTACAGTGCCACAAGAATAAAGTGTCAATACAATTATGACTTTAGATAACACCAAGTGGCGGAGATGTATTCTCATAATTACTATATCACTAGGCTGGTTGTGTTGAAATTATAAAATTCCAGTTGAGATTATCGATTCCTGAATTGGAAATTGCTCACTTATCGACGCCCCAAATCCCAATTTATGTGCCTTAGTACGAATTGCTCGTATTATATCTATGAATTTTGCTAGGTATGGGATTTCTTGTCCTAACTCACAGTCGATTCGCAGCACAATGCCTTCAGATTGTATTTCGAACCATTCTCCACCTTGATCAAAACAATCGGGACACCCGTATTGCAGATTGCCAGAACTTAAGTGCATTGCTCTTAATGAAAGCAAAAGGTTTGAGTATTCAGAAGAATCAACTAAGGTTACATTTGTTAGAGATGGAAATTCAGATTTATCTCGATTAGACTCCCAAGTCGAAATTTCTTCCAATATGCCTTCAGAAGTTATCAAGTATTCATACTTGCAATACTGAAGACATTCTCCGGCATACGTGCCAGTGCTAACTTTAAACTCATCGTTTGCATTCTCAATTCGTTGTATCGTAATATCCTTGAACTTTTGCCGAGTTTTATCCAAAGTGTACTGGCGATTCGTTTTTGACTCGGCCTCTATCTCCTCTTCCTCAAGAACCTTTTGATCTGGTGAATAGCCGCATCCTAAACTCAAATTCATGAATGCCAATATGTAAAATGCTACTCTCATAAATCTATAGCATGAGCTTGTACCTTTTGATTGAATATAGAAAGAAAGGAAAAATGATTTAGAATTCAACGCATTATTCTCTTCATTGATTATGTCATACGCAGAAACTAGGCTGAATAATCGTACTAATCTTTTATCTGCACATGAATGTGGTCGTCATGCCTGACAGCTCTGCAGCCATGAAATCTGATTCTCGAATCAGCGAGGTTTAACCTTTTAACCAGATGAGGTTCTATAAATACTTTTTCAATCCGATTGTTTTTAAGAATGGTCAGGAGTAGTTCGCGAGTGCCGCTTTCGGAAAGCCTTAAGTCTGTGTTTTTTGTTCCGAAAGTCAGGTATTTCGGATAATCGTATTGAAAGTATCCGCTTGACAGGCATTTTGCAGTTTGATTCTCTTCTCCTTGTCTTGGACCTTCAAATACACCGTAACCGCTAGTGGATTTCACCTGATTCGAAGGAGTGCCGTCTTGAGTTTCATAAATAAAGCTGAGATCAATTTTTCTTCCATCATTATGACTTAGATGAGGCAGTAGGGGAAACTTGTCAATGAAAGGAAAATTAGCATCTAAAAATCGCAATGGAATCTCAGCAGAAATTTCTTGTAAGACCGTGTTTAAATGAGGGGTAACATAACTCCTATTCAACAAAATGGTTGCGTATGCAGCGGGTTGTAGCTTGGCTGTGGTCTGAATACGTTCTCTACCGAAAAGGGGAGCTATGAAAGGAACGATTACGAAGCTTGCTATGAGGTACAGACTGACAAACACAAGCGTTGACTTAAACCTAAATTTTGGAGTCCACTTCTTAGAAACCCAGATACTGATCAAATAGACTATTCCTCCGACTTGTGTTAGAACAGTCAGGAAAATGAAGACGATTGAGTGAAGGAGGTATTTAAAGAAGTGTTTCAAGGATTTAATAGTCTATAAGGTTCAGGTCTCTTTTTAGATAGAAGGCTCCGTTCCAATCACAACTGCCATCGCTTATTTTAATTTCTGAACCATTGAATTTAAGGACATAGGTGTCAACTGTAGTACAACCGAAAGACTCCATGTGATAAAGCTCTTCTTCAAACCGTCTGATTATTTCAATTTCTTCATCTCCTAACAGCTTTTCTTTTTCTCCTAAAGTAAGGCGATACTCGTCCTTGATTCTCTTGATAATAATTCTGTCTTTTGCACTATGAAAGCATCCTAAAGAAGTAATATCAATAGAATAGCTCTCTTGACTTTTCAATTTGTCAATGATTGGTTTGGCAAAATAAGGATCATAAGTCATGTGATTTACACACAAGTCGATGCTGTACTCTTTCATCTCGGTAAGTTCGAAAGAGATACTTTCTTTTGTGTGGAATATTGAAAAATACTCAATTCTATAGCTTCCAAATTCTAGTTTTTTTAGTTTCTGTTTACTCTCATGTGGTGACCTACAAGTTGCAATCAGAGAGTCATTCCTAAAGACATTAAATTCGTTTAGATACTTGTAGCCATTCTCCTCCCTACAATCTTTGATGTTCACTTGGAGTATAGATTGAGAAAAACCTAAACCACAAATAAGCATTGTTGAGGCTAATGTGAGTAAGATATTTTTCATGGCTGTTATTGTGAAATATACCAAGAGTAAATCGTTTCCGCTAAGGACAAAGCTCTTTTCAAGCGTGGACTAATTTTTAAACAGACTGGAGAAGCCAATTATTATGCGTTGATTGAAATAATATTGGGAATTATAGCATTGTTATTGGCAGGTAAGTTGAATTTGAAGTGATTTTTCTAACTTAGGCTGCATCTGCGCTGTGAGCATGCCTCATATGACGAAATGAAATGCTTAGTGAATAGGTGGAATTCTTGAGATATCTTGTTATTAAAAAACGTTTAATCGACCTATGCAAATTGTAAAGTTCTTAGTGCTAACATTTCTATGGCTGCTTGTTTACACTGTTGGTTCAGTATTAGCGAGAATAGTAAGCCTCGAAATTGCTGGTGATTCCACTTCTTTGATTGTTATTATTTCATTATTCGTTGCGATAGCGTTTTCCTTAATTCTTAATAAGATTTTGTCGAAGTCTTTCGAAATTGGAAAGTGGTACGCAGCAGTAGTACTTTTGATATTCATCAGTTATCTTTTTGGAGAGTATTTCCGAGCAGATATCGTGAGAATCTTCGAGTCACCAAGTCTAATTTGTCAAGTTATTTATGATTCAATGGTCGTGATCCTATCCCTCATTTGGTTGATCACTTTAGTGAGATCTGATCAGAGGAATTGATATCGAAGAATCTATTTTGTCATAGTTTTCCAAAAATGATTAGACAACTTTCATTCATAACCATTTTGTAGGTGCGTTGCATGCAACGCCCCCACAAAATGGATAGGCGAATTAACCCAACAAATCACCTGACCATTCATCCATGATTCTAGCTAGAATTCTAAATTCCCCCCAACCATTTGTAAACCCATCCTCCCCTCCAGTAAACCCAAATCTCCACCCCCTTCACCAACTATACCGCAATGACCGTGCGTCCTGAGAAGCATCCCCTTTCCTCAATCCCGCCTTTCAAAACCGAATTCTAAATCGCCGAATTCCCGACACAGCAAATTATCGTAATTTACAGCTTAGAAAGTTGAACCGGAATTACTAGAGCATTGCTATGCGACCAGGCATTTTCACAATCATCCTACTTTTTTGTACACTGAGCCTTGCTGCTCAAGAATTTGAATTCTTGCGGGAAGTCCCCGCCTCTTCGAATTCTATTCTGCAAGAGCCTCTTGGAATGGCTGTGAACTCAAATTCTGAAGTTTACATTTCAGATGGACTGAGCAAGGGAATCCTGAAGTATGACGAGAGAGGAAATCAAATCGAGATCATAAAGAAGCTTCAAACGAGCGGTGGGACTATTGATTTGATTGAGCCCGAGCATCTGTATGTCGATGCGAACGATAAATTGTTTGTGTACGACAAAGGACTAGGTAAAATAGCTGTTATTCCGAGCAATGGGAAGGCATTTGTGTTTGGAGAAAAAGGATCTCAACTCGGACAAATCGATGATGTAATCGGATTGGTAGCAGACGATCAAGGCTATGTGTATGTGTTGAACGAAGGGAAGAAGCGGGTCGATATTTTTCAGCCGGACGGGACTTATCTAACCTGGATCACCGGAGGATTCGATCCCTTTAAAAATCCTGTTTCAATTTCCATTAACGGTAGAAATGAAATCTGTGTGCTCGATGCTACTGGCCCATCAATTATCATGTTCGACGTTTATGGCAACCAGGTCAATATGCACCGAAAATTCACGAAGTGGGAGGGAGTCGCAATTGAAGAACCTGTGTCTATCGCGGCATTTGGCAATGGTGATTTCTTGGTTTTGGATGGAGAGTCTTCACGGGTAACGAAATTTAGTCGTTCAGGAGAAATCTTGGGGACTTTTGGATCTAAAGGAAATGCCTCAGGAGCATCCTTTTTGAACGCTACAAAGATCATGTCTTGCGGGTCGAAAGATGAGCTGCTACTGGTGATGGATGAAGGAGCGAAAACCGTAAGTCTTTTTGAAATTTCCTTTCACACCCCTAGAACTCCTCCAGTGGTGAAGCGGATGAAGGTGCAACACAAAAGCAGCGGTCGACAGAGCATGCAAGATTTATTGGTGAATTCTGAGGGGCAGCAATATGCCATCCCCGAAAATAATCATCAATTGGTCGTTGCTTTTCAAGACAGCACGAACAAACAAAAGTTTGCGATTGACGGAGGATTTAAAGATGCCGTGGCTTTGGGACTCGACCAAGAAGACAATGTATATGTCGTCGATCGTCAAGCAAAAGAAATTCAGGTGTTTACCAAAGAAGGTGTGCTCATCCGGAAGCTTGGCAAGGACATGCCTGAAAAGTTGAAATCGCCGAATTCCATCGCCATCCAAAAGAATGGAAATGTTGTCGTTTGTGATAACTCGACAGGAAGTGTCCACATGTGGAATTCTACTGGCATCTACCAAAAGAAACTTATTTCTTCTGATAACTCGGCTCTGCTTGGACCAGAAAAAATCCAGATAGACTCCAAGGATCGAATCTATATCTGGGACGAAAAAGCGAACTGTATTTATAGGACAGGATCCAACGGCTGGCCTTTGGAATTGATCAGCTTGAAGGCTAGGCCGGAACGTGTTGATGACAATGCAGGGAAGATTTCAGATTTCTTTATTGATCCCCTAGATCAAATTTTCATCCTCAACGCAACCACCAATCAAATTGAAGTTTATTTCTGGGATGTAGATCCGGAATTGAGATTCAGCATCGGGAATCCAGGCGATGGTCCCAACGGATTAAACAAAGTCGAAAAACTGGTTTTTGACCGCGACAATTACTTGGTCTATGGCGTAAAGAAAGGCGGGGCTGAGCAAAAGGTGCTGCAATTCTTGGTGAAGCCACCGGCACCTGACAATGCCATAAGTTTCAATGCAGCCGATGGGAACTTGCTCGTGGTTTATAACAAATCGAATTCTAAAATGGTGACTGGCTATGGCTTAGTCAGCAAGGGCGAAAATGGACAAGACAGTGTTTTCAGTCGATCGAATTCCACGATTCTGACTTTGGACGAAAGCAATATTCAGGACTTGAAACTGCATCACTATGATTTTGTGAGCTTGAGCAAAAGTGATTTTTCAGATCCCAGTGTAAGTTTCGACAACTACCTGGGTTATGCGAATCGATTGAAAGATGCCGAGATGTATGACGAAGCTCGAATTGCCTACGAAAGGACTATTGCTGAGTTCGGAGCCTTCGGAGGATTGCTGACTACTGTGAGTGGAACCTTAAGCTCCACCTCAAAATACCTGGCCGAAAATGCTGAAGTTGGAAGAGCTAAAGATTATTTCAAATCGGCATTTGCAATTGCCCCACATGACAAGGAAGTGTGGAAAAATGGCAAAACAGCTTTGTACAGTTATTACAGAGAGTTGGCTTATCGGGGAGATGCATCGGACATCATCACTGAGGTAGATGATATTCCAAAAAGAGAAAGCTACAGAAAACTGGCAATGAACGCCGTCGATTCGGTGTGCATGACTTTAAATTTAGAAAGCAATGTACATTCATTAGCGACTGCCATCAAACTTGGAAAAGCAATTCACAATTGGGAACCGAGTAGCACGGAATATACCTACACTCTAGCGAAAAACCATTACAAATTATTTCAACTTAAAGAATTGTATGGAGTGCCAGCGTTGGAATTAGAGGCTTTGTTGAACAGTGGGGCTAAGTATGCAGAGCATGCGGTGAATGGGCTGAAACTGAATGAGAAGAATTACTTCAATCAAGAAATTCTTCAACTAAAAATATTAAATGCTTCAAGCAGATACGATCATGCTGAACTCATTGCTGTTTCTGGCTTGTCAGATAATCTGTCGGCAATGAATCAAAGCACTGTATTGGCGTATCGCATTGAATTGGCGGAGGCGTACAAACAACAATTGAAGTACAATGAAGCGGCATTAGAGCTCAATAGAATTCTTGAAGTCGATACAGAAAATAGCAATGCATTGAACAGTCTAGCGGAGCTTAGGTTGGATAACCGAGAACCTGAAGAGGCGCAGCGTCTGTACAGAAAATTGCTCATGAAGGATGCCGAAAATGCAGTGTATGCAGCTCAAATCGGAAAAATTGAATTGCTCAAGGGGAATTTTGCAGAAGCTAGCTTTCAACTCGAAAAGGCTTTGAGTCAAGACCCAAGCAATCATTCTTTTTACGGTCCACTAGCAGAGGCTTATGATGGTGCCAAGAATTTCAGAAAGGCTAAAGAGAATTATCAGATTGCGGTAATTTATCAGGAGGAGCTTTTGGATCAATCCTCAAGAAGAATATGCAGCTTCCAAGAGAAGACCGCCTTAAAGAATCGCCTGAACAATTATTTAGAGAAACTCGCTGGACTCCACAATCAACTGGGGAATTATGAAAGTGCGAGAGATGCTTACGCGAGAATAATTGAGACTACACCGAATAGTGCTGATGCTTTTTTCGGATTGGGACAAGCGAGTTTGAAGTCCGGAAGGATATATGATGGAATCGCGGCTTTTGAGTCTGCATCACGTCTTGATCCATCCAACCAGAACTATACCAACGAATTTCAAAAGGCATTGAGATTGAGAAATCAGGTAGCGGCCAATGAAGAAGCATTGAGTATTGTTGAGCTGAAGATGAACGAAATATTTCCATCTCTCATTAAAAATTATGCAGATCAAGGCTTGCTGCCAATTGGTCAACTGATTATTGCGAACAACAGTAAACTGCCGATTACACCAACATTAATCTCAGTTTATGCCAAAGAATTGATGGATGCTCCAAGTCAGATAAAACCTCCTTCAATTGTGAGTTTGTCCAATTCAACCATCGATTTGGCCGCTCTTTTCGGTGATCAGATTTTGTCTTTCACTGAAGATCAAAACCTGCAATTGGAAGTTGTGGTGGAATACAGCATCAATGGCAAATCGAAAAAAGCGAGTAAGTCTGCCAGCTTCGTTTTGCACGGCAGAAATGCGATTGTTTGGTCTGATAAACGACGATTGGCGGCATTTGTAGCTCCATCGGTATCTACCTTCGTTGAGTACGATAAGAAATCAGATCTGATTTTTAAAGATTCTCCGAGTTATGGATTGAACCGTTCTATTCTTCAGGCGATGCAGACCTACACGGTCTTGCACGATGCGAAATACGTTTATAGCCCAGATCCTATTCAGAGCTATGCCATGGTATCAAGTCATCCTGAGTTGTTGGATTACTTGCAGTATCCGGCGGAGACGATGAAGCGCAAGAGTGGCGATTGTGACGACCTCGTTACCTTGTATTCCTCCTTGCTGGAAAACGCCGGTGTTCCAACTGCCTATATCGATGTTCCCGGTCACGTGCTGATGGCATTTGATTCTGGAGTGAATTCGGAACAATTGGAAAGTTCAGGCTTTAACGAGAATGAGGTCATTGTTTACAGAAATACAATTTGGATTCCGATTGAAACGACACTTATCGATAAGCATGGATTCATGACGGCTTGGAAGCGGGGAGCCGAAAGGTATTACACGGCCTTGAGCAGGGAGCAGTTTCCAGAGCTGGTGCCGATGAGTGATGCAAGACAGATTTATTCGCCTTCCTTTTATATTCCCGATGGATTCGAAGCAAAACTTGAATCAAGTCAGGAGCTGATGTCTGCTTACAATGCTCAATTGGAGGAGTTGTTGGCTAAGATGAATCAAGCTGCTATCAAGACCTTAGAAAGTCGCTATCAAACAGAACCTGGAAATACATTTGTGAAGAACAAGTATGCTTCCTTTTTAGCGAAAATTGGAGAATTGGACAAGGCTGAGCGAATTTTATTGGAAGCGAGAGATATTTCTCCTGAGAACCCGATAGTGCTGAATAACCTAGGAAATATCATGCTAATCCAAGGGAATTCGAATCGAGCAATCGAGTATTATTCAAATGCAGCAGCGATTGATGCTGTAGATGGCGAAATATTGATTAATTTGTGCAAAGCCTATCTCTTGAAAGGAGATAAATCACAGGCAATCAATAGCTTCGATAAAGCAATTGCCCTCGATTCAGAACTGAATTACTTGTACGATGAACTAAAAATCCAACTGCGATGAAAGCCTTCATTTTTTCCATTTTAAGTGTATTTCTAATTTCTACTTGCGTTGCCCAAACGGGAGGAGCTTCAGAAGTTGGCAAAGTTGTTTACTATGAAGGTAAGGTCGAATTGGGCACATCATCCCAATGGGCAGCTGCCAAGATTGACTCTCCTGTTTTTAAGGATCAATCCATCAGAATTCCAGGCGATGGCATGGCTGAGATTCTATGGAATTCAGGAGTGAAATCAGTGGTTGGCCCTGAATCTTCAACTCCGATTAAGTCTTTGCTCGAAGGAAGTGCCAGTGGCGCCAAAGTTCAGACGAAAGGCTCATTTGATAATTTCAAGAGCATTTTTTCAAGTGCTGAAACGAAGAAGCGAACTCAAGAAGGGGGAATCCGTCGCGAAGAAGATTCTGCTAGACAGAAACCTGCGAAAGATGAAATCTATTGGAAAGAATCTGAGGAAGTGCATTTCAATGATGCCTATTCCCTGTATGAAGCGGGAAATTACAGCAAAGCCATCACTGTGCTTCACGATTTTATCGATCAAAAGCCCGATGACGAAAATATCAAGTATGCGTTTTTTGCTTTGGGTCATTCCTACATTATGACCAACAATACCATCAAAGCAAAAGAGATTTTTGAGCGATTTGCGATTAAGTATTCAGGCGATGAATTGGCAAAAGAAGCAGAACTCATCTCTTCTCAACTCTAAGACTAAAAAATCAATTTAGCGAGATGACATTTCTCCAAATCCCAAAGAATCTGTGAGCAGGAAAAAGGTCATTCGGTTTTTTATTGGAGTTGTATCAATTGCCCTGCTTGCCGTTCTAGTGGTAGAAGGGATAGTGTTCGTGTCCTCAACTATGCTTCGCTCTCCTTTACGAGGATTAGAAAATCAAATTGTAGATCTCGCGTTTCAAGCCCGAATTACGAATAAAAATCACAGTAAAGTCAGCACCGAGGATGTCGTAATTATCGATATCGACGATGAAAGCATTGACCTCTTAGGGCGTCCTCAGCTATGGCCCCGAGCTTACGATGCATACGTAATAGCCTATGTTTCTTCTGGATTGCCAAAAGCCATCGGTATCGATTACCTCTACACCGAAACGGACACTTTGCCGGCGGCTTATGCTGATATTCTCGCAGCCCGAGGATTTTCTGATACCGAGGATATTTTGGCGGCTATGAGCACCGATCCTGAATTGGCCATGGCGATAGAGAATGCGGGGAATGTCTATCTCGCTTTGTTTGACGATGATTCGAAAGACGCAGACAGCAGCTTGACTTTTGAGCACCCTGGATTGAGAACTATTCAGGTGGATGCGTCTTCCAACTATGATTTCCGAAAGATCAATCACCCCGTGTTTCCGGTGCTTTCCTTTTCGGAAGGGGCAAAGGCCGTTGGTAGTATAGATATGTCTACCACCCAAGATGGAACAGTCAGAAATTATCGGCTATTTCAAGAATTGTATTCGGAGAATCAATCAAAACACCTGCTGGCGAATTTCCCATTTTACATGGCTCTTGATGGATTGAACATCCCGGATTCAGCTGTCATTTTTAATAAGACGGGAATTACTCTTGGTGATTCAATTCAAATTCCACTGCAAAAAAACGGATCGTTTAGAATCAATTGGTTGGGGAGTGATGACGAAATCCGGTTCATCCCCATCCACAAAATACTAAGTGGACGAGTGCCTGCTGAATTCTTTGAAGGCAAGTATGTGTTTTTCGGAACCAGCGCCTCGGGAATGCAAGATTTAAAGACGGTGCCCTCCAGTTCTGAGCTAATGCCTGGGGCTGAAGTCCATGTGGTTGCCTTCCTGAATATGATGAACAATGCCTTTATTCAAGAGGTGTCAGACTCACAAGCTGCTCCTTGGTTCATTCTGCTTTCTATACTTTTTGCATCCGTATTTTTATTGCTGAAGCCCTTCATCGGATTTATCATGGCGATTGCTTCTGTCTTTGCTGAAATGTTCTTTTTCATCATTTGGTTCCTGCCGACCAAGCAAATCATGTTTCCCATCGTGACCCTCATGTTGATCACGGTATTTTGCTACTTGTTTTCGTCACTGTTCATTTATTTTATTCGAGAGAGGAACAGTCGGCGGATGAAGCAGGCCTTTGGGACTTACGTTTCCCCGGAAGTTGTTGATCAAATTTCCAAGGAAACATCTACCCTAAACCTTGGAGGAGAAAAGAAGGAGTTGACCGTACTTTTTTCCGATATCCGGGCATTTACCTCCTATTCTGAAAAGCTAGATCCTGAGCAAATTGTAGAAATATTAAATGATTATTTGAGTGAGATGTCGGACTGTGTATTGAAGCAAAAAGGCACCATTGATAAATTCATCGGCGATGCCATCATGGCGATTTTCGGAGCTCCGGTATCCTTAGTAGATCATCCCTATAGAGCTTGTGCCGTGGCTATCGATATGATTAAAGAACTTGCGAAATTCAATGTTCGCCATGAAGCTAAGGGGCACTCAGCCCTGGAGGTCGGCATAGGAATCAATACAGGTATGATGACTGTCGGGAACATCGGTTCACAGAAAAGATTTGATTATACGGTGATAGGAGATGAGGTAAATCTAGCCTCGAGATTGGAAGGATTAACCAAATACTTTGGGGTAGATATCATTATTTCAAAATCGACTTTAGAATCTTGTGCAAAGAATAAATTCGCCGTTCGAGCCTTGGCGAGGGTAATCGTCAAAGGAAAGGATATACCCGTTGAAGTGTATGAGCTTATCGGATTCTCGTCAGAATTAGATAAGAATACTAAGGAAAGTTTACTTCTGTGGGAAAAGGCTATCGACTCCTTCATGAAGAATGAACTGAAGCAAGCACTGGCAATTTTTCAAGAGTATTCAAGTAGCTATCCTGAAGATGAGCCGGCGAAAATTTACCAGCGAAAATGTACCGAGTTCATCGCCAATCCTGAATCGTATAGAGATACGTTCACTATGGATTCAAAATGATCGAGTTCTAGATTATCTCGGAATCCATCACTTTACAAAGTCCAAAATTTATAGTTCAGAATCACCCATCTGGGTGAAAGCAACGAGTATAATCTACCCCAACTTTGAAGTGTAAATCCTGATTTCAGGAAATCGGCTTAAGCTGAATCACTTCAATACAGTACAATGAAAATACAATTTATACTCCTTTGGGCAATCGTTTGCGCCTTCTCAATATCAAGTAAAGCAGCTGTAATCTATGTTGATCAAGATGCAGCAGGATTGAATTCTGGAACTTCTTGGAACAATGCATTTTCAGACCTTCAAGATGCCTTGAGTATTTCTGTTTCAGGAGATGAAATATGGGTTGCAGAAGGTATTTATACGCCGACGACAACTACAGATCGTAACCTCTCATTCGTTGTTAGCGCTGGAGTGCGACTTTACGGTGGATTCATAGGGAATGAACCAAATAGAGCCCTTCGGGATTGGCATGAAAACAACACAGTTCTCTCTGGTGCAATAGGTGATATAAACGATGATACTGACAATTCGTATAGAGTGGTCAGCGTAACCGGATTGGATGTTTTCATTGACGGTTTTGAAATTCGAGAAGCTTATAAAGATATCAATGATATTGTTGCATCATCTGGTGGGGTTTATCTTGAACCGTCTACTAGTTTAACGATAAGACATTGTGATATCCGACTATGCACTGCAAATGGTAATTCTGCTGTTAGACTTCGGGAAAATTCTGAGTTGACCATGGATAATTGCTTGATTAGACAAAATCATAATTCAAGCGGCGCGATTATTTATATTGCTGGATTGAGCGAAGCATTAATTAAAAATTCTACTTTCACTCAAAACACCTTTGTTGAGACTTTTGGTGCTGTCGTTGGAGGCCCGACTTCCGCGCAAGCAGAGGTTGTCAATTGTATTTTCTGGGACAACGATGGGCATGATGCATTTGGCAGTCAACCAGTGACTGCAGACAGGGTGATTTTGGACTTTTACCCAGGTGGGCCCTTAAATGTAATTGGAGATACTTTAATGCAGAATCCGCAATTTGTCAATCCTGCTCTTGGCGATTTCAATCTGCTTCCTAACTCTCCGGCTATAGATTTTGGATTAAATTCCTATTCTACGTTAAACCTTGATTTGGCGCACGAATCAAGAATCTGGAACGGGACTGCAGACGTGGGGTGTTACGAATATTTTTCAAGCAATATTTTATATGTTGACGAGGATGCTACTGGTGTAAATGATGGTTCATCATGGCAAGACGCTTATGTCGATTTACAAACGGCTCTTCTGGACTTCGAGACAGGAAAAGAAATTTGGGTGGCTGAAGGAACATATTATCCGACTTCAACTACAGATCGAAGCGTTTCATTCATTATTCCTGATTACTGTGCCTTGTATGGCGGATTCAATGGTGATGAAGTTCTAAAATCAGAACGTGATATCAATAGTAATAACAGTATTTTAAGCGGCAATATTGGAGGAGAAACCAATACTGATAATTCATATCGCGTGCTTTTTATTTCTAATGCAGAAGAAGTTTTTATTGACCAGTTTATTATAGCAGACGGTCAAGCCGATGGAAGTGGTCTGAATACAAATGCAGCAGCCTTATTCGTCTCTGGAGGAATAACCAACCTTTCAAATTGCATCTTTAAGAACCATTACGCACTTTTCGCAGGAGGATGTATTTTTTCAGATGGAAGCTCTATAAACATTGATAATTGTGTTTTCTATGATATTTCTGCTAACGCTACTGCAGTTATCCTTGCACAAACGGGGTCGATTTTAAATATCTCAAATACAGGAATTGACAACAATACCTCGAATGGATCTGGAGGAGGGATAGTGACTGGAGGTCAGTTTTCTTTCACTAATGTTCACTTTAGTGGTAACACATCCTTCTATTCTGGTGCAGCCCTTTCACTTTCTGCAGGAGCTGTTGGCACAGTCGTTGATTGTGGATTTTCCAATAACACATGCACAGGTTTTGGAGGAATAGTAATAGGGACTGGTGCAGATGTGCAATTCTATAATTCCGTATTCCAAGACAATGTAACCACGTCATTAGCTGGTGCATTGGATCTTTACAGCGGTGATTACAGAGTTGAAAGTTGCTTGTTCTACCGAAATACTGCCTCGGATGCTGCCGCTTTGCGTATTACGCCTCAGGCAACAGCTGACATTATTAATTGCACATTTGTTGAGAATACAACTACTTCAAGTAGCAGTGCAACTATAAATCTAAATGGGACAGACGGTTCCTTTTTAAATTGTATTGTTTGGAATAACACCGAGATAAATAGTACGCTTATCGCGGCATCAAACTCCTACCCTGCGCACTCGATCATCCAAGGGGGCGGAGCAGGAACTAATCTTCAAGATATAGATCCAAACTTTATAAATCCAAATTCAGGTAATTATAGAATCTCTACAAACAGTCCAGCGTACAATTCAGGTTCAGATGCTGCATCTACCTATCCGCTTGACCTTGACGGAAACCAAAGAATTATGCAATTAAGGGTTGACAAAGGATGCTATGAAGTCCAAACATGCGAAGCACCGCACGACGAATGCGTTGATTTAATTGTACTTGAAGTAGGAGATGATCCTAAATTTGGTTCTAATGAATGCGCTACTGCCGATAATGGGCCTGTAAGTTCATGTGCCGTAAGCACAGGACGAACAATTTGGTATGGATTTACTGCTCCTGCAAGTGGAAATGTACAGGTTGTCACTAGCGATGTTAACATGCTCACGCCGATTTTCAATATGCGTATAACGGCTTTTATAGGCAACTGCGCTTCTTTGAGTGAAATTGGTTGTGTTGATGATTTCAGCAATGAAACACCTGAAATATTAGAATTGAATGGGCTCGTGCCTGGCTCAAATTGTAGAATTAGAATTGATGGTGTAGGAACTCAAGAAGCTTCATTCTTAATTCAAGTTCTTGAGAACAATTCGACGACTTGTACTGGTGATTTCAATGGCGATTCAACCAGAAATTCAGGTGACTTGCTAGTGCTCTTGTCTGAGTTTGGTTGTCAATCAGCTTGTGTCGCAGACATGAACAATAGCGGTGGAGTCGACACTGCTGACTTGATAGTATTCTTGGCTGTTTTTGGCACAAATTGCAACTAAGTCAAAAGCTATTCCCAATATTTAAAAAAAACATTGAAAGGCCTTGGTAATCAATGCCAGGGTCTTTCATTTTCTTATCTCCAGATGAACTGTTATCTCCAAGTCGGAATACCTCCAGCATGAAATTTATCTTACAAGTATCTACCATATTTTGTACATTCCTCCCTCAAATTAATCCTATGCGCAATCTCTACATCATTACTTTTCTAATTATTAGCATCAATTCTAACGCACAAGTCTTAACAACAGAGCTAATTCAACACTATACCTTTGCAGAAATCGAAGCTGTAAAAGACAATTTGGGCGTTCCAGACAATCTCCTTATCTCACAATATGAGGTTGATTTTTATCGCATTGAATACCTAACTCCTCACCCAAATGGCTCTGATGTTATGGCCTCTGGGGTCATTTGCGTGCCAGATGCTGGAACTTGTGCCCTACCAATCAGCAGCTACCAACACGGAACAATAGGTAAGAAAACCGATGCCCCATCGTTTCAGTCTACTGAGGGAATGCTCTCCATGCTTTATGCAGCAGCGGGATATTTAGGCGTTGCGGCAGATTACATCGGACTTGGAACTGGACCCGGAATGCATTTGTATGTGCATGCCGAGTCTGAAGCTGATGCATGTTTAGACTTGTTGAGAGCAGCTGTTGACCTACAAGATGATTTAGGCTTTGCTCTAAATGGAGAGTTATTCATTTGGGGATATTCTCAAGGAGGGCATGCAACTGCGGCTCTTCAGCGGAAAATAGAATTGGATGCGCAGGATGAGTTCACAATTACCGCTTCAGTTCCAATGAGTGGTCCATTTAATATCTCTGGTGTTCAAGCCGATGTTATTACCTCGGATGTTCCCTACCCGACTCCTGGATACTTGCCTTATGTAGCCTTGAGTTATCAAGAGGCTTACGGCACTTTGTATGATAATTTAGAAGATATTTTTAAGCCAGAATATGCGGCAATACTGCCAGGCCTTTTCGACGGTACACATTCAATGGGTGAAATAAATGCTGCCTGTCCATCTATTCCTAACGAGATACTTGCTGACGGAGTGTTAGAGGCTTATGAGAATGATCAAGATCACCCGATTCGCATAGCATTACGCGACAATGATTTGTTGGATTGGGCACCACAAGTGCCTACCATAATATTGTATTGCAATTTAGATGATCAAGTGAATTACCAGAACAGCATAGTGGCTTTAGCGGCATTTGAAGAGTTAGGCTCGACGAGTGTTGAAACCCAAAATATGGGACCATACAACCACGGATTGTGCGCACCTTTCGCCATGTTTGAAGGCTACAATCAATTCGAATCTTTACGTGCTCCTTTGTTTGAAGCAACGGTCAATACTGACATTATTGCAGATGTGGAAGGTCCTGAAGCTACCGGCGGAATTACTGTTGAAGTTATTGCCGAGGGGAATTGGAGCTTCGAATGGAGCAACGGTTCAACTGAACTATCGCTGTCTGAAGTTGATGGAGGTGAATATACGTTCACAGTGATTTCTGAAGATGGATGTCGATTGGATTATACGTTTGAAGTTGAAACAGCGACATCAATCGTGGAAATAGACAAAGGAATTCAGTTTTACCCTGTACCAGTTACGGATAAATTGAGAATCGACAGCGATAGAAATGTTGGAGTCCAATTGTTCAGTGTCACAGGTGTCTTGATAGAATCTTTCCTTGTTCAACCTGGAAGCTTCATCGATTTCTCACAGTTTTCAGCTGGAGTTTATATCCTAAAAACTGACTCTGGACAGACTCATTCTATCCTTAAAAAATAGTAGAATCCTTCCTAATGACTTGTGATTTCGGAGTTGCAGCTGTTAAACTGCAACTCCATATCACGCTATTTCAAATTGTTCAAGTAGCGATAGAGTTCGCTTTTCGTGCTTAAGATTACAGATGTATTAGAATCAAATGTCTTCTCAAAGGTTTCCATACTCTTGAGGAAGGCATACAACTCTCGAGACTGAGCTGATTTATCGTAAGCTTTCGCGTAAATATTTGCCGCTTTGGCATCTGCTTTTCCTTTGATCTCTTGTGCTTCGCGGAAAGCCTCTGATTGTATTACATTCAATTCTCTCTCTTTCTCACCGTTAATACGTGATGCTTCACCCTGTCCTTCTGATTTGAATTTTTCTGCAATCCGATAACGCTCACTTTTCATCCGTTCAAAAACTTGGGTTTGAACGTTGTCCTCGTAGTTGATTCTTTTGAATCTAAAATCAAGTACTTTAATTCCTAAGTCGCCCGTTTCACGGTTGGCAGATTCTAGAATTTGCTTTTGAATTTCTTCACGTCCAACAAATATCTTCATCAGTGAATCGCCTAATTCTGTGGATATTGAGTCATCCGCTATGGGCGTTCTATTCGAAGTTCTCACCACTTCTTCGATGTTATTGTTCGCAACGAAGTTTCTGGTTTCACCATCGAGAATATCATCAAGCCTCGACTGAGCTCCTCTTTCGTTGGTGAGTCTCTTAAAAAATTGAAGCGGGTCAGTTATCTGCCATCTCGCATAAGTATCTACAAACACATATTTCTTGTCTTTTGTAGGGACTTGGTTTGGATCCCCATCCCATTCCATATATCTCTTTTCAAAGAAATTGGCTTGTTGAATCATGGGGATTTTAAAATACATCCCCGGCGAAGTGATGGCCTCACCAACGGGTTTTCCAAATTGTGTAACAACCACCTGCTCGCTTTCATTTACAATAAAAGCACTTTGAAAAGTTGCAATTACAAGCAGCGCAGCAAGAACGATTATAAGTATTTTTTGAGTCTTCATCTTATTGTGCTTTTTGATTCATTTGCATTTGAAGGAGGGGCAATACACTGTTTCCTTCGTCATCGGTGATTATTTTATTTCCAAGTTTTGGAATCACTATAGACATAGTCTCCAAATAGATTCTTCGCTTGGTAACTTCAGGAGCTTTAATGAATTCTCCATACAAATCAGTAAATCGACTGGCTTCTCCTTCAGCTCTATTTACCCTTTCAGTGGCATAACCCTCGGCTTTTTGGATGGTCTCTAGTGCTTGACCTCTCGCCTTCGGAATCACTTTATTGTATTCTGACTTGGCATTGTTGATGAGGGTTTCTTTTTCTTGTTGCGCCTCGTTCACGGCATTGAAAGCGGCTTTAACAGCATCAGGTGGATTAACATCCTGCAGCACAACTTGGTCAATTTTTAATCCCATCGAATAATCATTCACCAAACTTTGAATCAATTCTTTCAACGTTCCGCCAATCTCTGTTCTACCAACAGTCAAGACTTCATTTACCGTTCTGTCCCCAACAATTTGCCGCATTGCCGATTCTGAAATATCTCGTAATGTAGTTTCAGGATCGCGCACTTTAAACAAGTACTGATAAGGATCACTCACCCGGTATTGAACCACCCATTCTACTTCGGCCAAATTCAAATCGCCAGTAAGCATCAAAGATTCTTCTCTCGCAGCTCCCGATCTGGTATAGTCTGTATTAATTCCTGCCTTAGAAGTTCTAAATCCAAACTCTAATTTTTGCTGCCTTTCAACGGGTACTTTGTACACATCTTCAATGAAAGGTGCTTTCAGGTTTAAGCCTGGCTCAACTGTTCTAGAGTATTTGCCAAATGTGGTGATTACTCCAGCTTCTTCAGTTTTGATTTGAAACACACTGTCCCAGATCAACACAAAAGCGAATAATCCGAGCGCAATGAATTTCAAATTTGCCATGGCTTTTTCTATCCACTTGCTGAAATCGAAATTTTCTAAATTGTTATCCATAATAGTTGACTGTTGTCTTAATACCTTGTTTCGGGATTTCTCTAAGAGTGCATCAAGTTAGAAACTCTGCGGGGTTTGAAGCAATAAATGACTTAATTCTTTCTAATATTCACAATAAGATTAATAGAATGAAAAGGAATGTCATTGGTCTCAGGTTAAATTCGAACTACATTTAAGGTCTCTATCCATTTTACCTTTGGTATGAAAATGAAAACACTTTTTATTGCTGTTTGTTGTCTCCACGTTACTTCGCTTTTTTCGTTGGATCTTCAGCTATTCATCAATCCAGTAAACCTGACGATTGAAGATTTAGATTATACGCTCTGTTCATTCAATGCTAGTGAAACTCCCGATCCGGAAAATGAAGTTATTCGACTTTCCGTTGATGAGATGCTAAACCTGACGGTTACAAATCTGGATGACTTGCCGCACAATTTTACGATTGACGGAATTCTCGAAAACGATAACAGCATTGCTGCAGGAGGAAGCGAAACGTTTTCTCTCTCCTTCAATTCAGAAGGAACATGGCGCTATTACTCTGACTTCAGCTATGGCACATTGTTGGGTGCTTCGGGTATTATTTTGGTTGGATATGAATCGTTTCCTTGTTTCTATTGGAATCTTTTGGATATAGATGGAGAGTTGAGCAACGAAATAGCCGTTCAATCTGTGACCGAAATTCCAATTACTTACGCTCCGGAACTGTTCTTCATTAACGGCGCTAGATATCCGTTAACTCTTGAAAATCCAGAGACAGTGGTCAGTATTTCTCTTGGAGAGACTGCAATTATTTCTGTTATAAACTCTGGGTACATGGATCATGTCTTGCATTTTCATGGATTCCATATTGAAATTGTCTCTGCACAAATTCAAAGCAATAGGGTAGGTTGGATCAAGGACAGCATCCCCCTGAAATCTGGCGAAGCAATGACTTTTCGATTGGTAGGAAACCAAGTTGGAATATACCCAGTCCACGATCATAATTTAATCGCGGTCACCAATGTTGGAACCTATCCCGGTGGAATGTTAACCCAAATTCAAGTTCAAGAATGAAATACCTCAGCCTAATAGTAATTTGCTTTTCTACTTTGTTCGTTGAAGCCCAATCGAATTTTCAAATGTTCGCATCCATGGATGGCTCAATACATCTGACTCAAGGGAATACCAATATTTGGGGCTATGGTTTTATTGGAGATGATGATATAAGTCTTCCCTCACCCTTGCTTCGAATTCCAAAAGGAGATGAGGTAAATATTGAAATGACGAATATATCGGGAGAGGCTCATACCATTCACCTGCATGGATTAGATGTTGATCAACTGAATGACGGCGTTCCACAAACCTCCTTTTATGTGTTCCCCGATGAAACGGCCAATTATACCTTCAATGCCAACAATGAAGGAACCTATCTCTACCATTGTCATGTCACTACAACTTTACACCTCACTATGGGGATGTATGGTATGATTGTCGTTGAAGCGCCTGATAATCAGGTGTATGAAGGTGGTCCTGTTTATGATTCTAGTTTCGAGTACCTCATGTCAGACCTTGAAGTGGCAACCAATAGCTTTCCGCTTTTTGCTTTTCCTTTCCATGAAATCAAACCCGATTATTTTATGGTAAATGGAGATTCTGGATACCTGTTATCAGGATTGATTTCTAATGCAGTTCAAATGAATCCCGGTGAGCAAGTTTTGCTACGATTAGGAAGTATGGCGTATTCTAAAATTGAAATGCTCTTCCCCGAAAGCTTTCACGCCGTCGTTTTGATGTCAGATGGAAGGGTGTTGCCGGAAGAAGTTCCTATCAGCTCTCTTGAAATCTATCCTGGAGAACGCTTTTGTGTTATGCTGAATCCAGAGCCAGGATTTCCCGATGAGCTGGAGGTCGCCTACTATAACATGATCAACAACGAATACCTCAGCTCTAACTATATTCCTGTAATTGATTTGAGCACTTCAATGAATGATTTGTTAGATGGTCAAGCAGTGCTGTATCCCAATCCGAGCTCAGATCACTTGTACCTCAGTGAAGACTTCGAGGGAAAGATTCAGATCATCAATTACCAAGGGAGGGTGGTTCTAGAAAGTGAATTGAGATTAGGAATGGGTATCGATCTTACAAACTTCGAAGCCGGAAGTTATATTCTAAAAGCCCATGGATTGGGGACTTTTAAGTTTATAAAACCTTGATCATTCGAATTTACACGTTTAAGAGGAGGAGCGATCAGCCGCTAAATCCAATTCTTCCGCATTCAACAGTCCTTTAGCAACAAAATACCATATGAAACTCTAATCGCAGCATCACGTATTTGAAGAATAATTTAGGATGGTTTACGATTGTGCAAATAGTTCTACCTTGATTCCTTAAATTGTGTCCTCAAAGAATTTCAAACTTTGAATCGTATTAAAATAGGGAGCCATCGTTAGTATTGTTTCATCTAAGCAATTCAACTAATTTTGCAGGCTTTGAAATTTGAAATGTGATTAAGATTTATTCTGCAGTTGATGATAGAAATAAAGGCCTTACGTGAATATTTAATCCAAAGAGAGTTTCCTAAGCTCCCTGTAGGATTGAAATATCACAATGTTGAGCATACCTTAGATGTCGCGAGCGCATGTGAAGATATTGCAAGCCGTGAAAGCTTATCCGAAATGGAAGCATCACAGCTTATGGCTGCTGCCTTGCTTCACGACATTGGATTTACCCTATCGTTTGATGATCACGAAAATGAAGGCGCTGAAATAGCTGCTGCAATTCTCCCGAAATTTGGAGCAGATGAGGAAGATATTCGTGTAGTTCGAGGAATGATTCAAGCCACAAGGATTCCTCAAAGCCCCAAAACAATATTAGAAGAATACCTCTGCGATGCGGATCTTGATTATTTAGGTAGATCTGATTTTGAGCCTATAGCCGAAGGGCTTTTTCAAGAAATGCTATTTCGCCAACAGGTGAGTTCGAGGGTAGAGTGGGACAATATTCAAGTGAAGTTTCTGACCTCCCACCAGTATTTCAGTGATTTTTCTAGAACGAATCGTGAAGAAAAGAAGAACGAAAACCTACAATCTGTGATTAAACGTTTGGGTAACTCATTGGATTGAATATTACCTTTTGAGTAGATATTTTCTACATTTGTAACCACCCTATTGCCTTCTGACAAAACTTAATATCTAGTATGAACCAATTCTTCAAATTACTGGGCATCATAGTCTTTATGATTCTTAGTGTAGGCCTAGCTCAAGCACAATCAATCACGATCACTTCCCCAAATGGTTCAGAAGTTTGGCAAGGATGCACAGTTCAAACTATCACTTGGGTTGATTCGGGAACTTCAAATTTCTATTCAATAGATTATTCAGTCGATAATGGGGCTACTTGGACATCTATAGCTACATTTTATAATACTACACAAGGACAGTATACTTGGACTTTGCCAAACATTCAATCGACTCAAGCCTTAATACGTGTCCAAGATTCAAATAACACCTTGATTTCTGATGTTACTAATGCTACCTTCTCTATGGTAGCACCATTGCTTCTCACTTCTCCAAATGGCGGCCAGCAATGGCCAGGCGGATCAAATCAAACAATCACATGGGTAGCTACAGGAACGTCGAATTATTATTCTTTAGATTACTCCATAGATGGTGGTAATAACTGGATCAGTATAAATTCATATTTCTACAATACCAATGGATCTTACAATTGGTCAGTACCAAATAATCCTTCTGTAACTGCTTTGGTAAGAGTGAGCGATTACAATGCTCCTTGTAAAACAGATAAGAGCAACGCAGTATTTGAAATTCCAGCGGCTACTCCAACTATAACAGTCACATCGCCAAACACAGGACTTACTTGGTATGTGGGTCAGAACTATAACCTGACTTGGACCTCTCAATACGTGACTTCGAATCAAGTTCAACTGGATTATTCCATTGATGGCGGTGCAACTTGGATTATTATCAATTCAACAACCGCAAACGATGGTGCTGAAACGTGGAATGTGCCAGCAACTGTTTCGAATCAATGCTTGTTTAGAGTTACTGATCTGGTCAATACGAGCACTTTTGATGTGAGCAATAGTCTATTCACTATTGCCGAACCCTTCATCAATTTAACATCTCCAAATGGAGGCGAAGTTTATACCCAATGTGAGTCGATTCCTATTTCCTGGACACGAGGAGGAACAAGCACTACATCCAGGTTGTACTACAGTTTAGACAATGGCGCTACCTGGACAACCTTGGTAGCTTCAGTAGCAGGCAATGGCTATACCTGGCAACCGGTACTGATCTCAGGTCAAGTAAAAATCAAAGTGGCAGATTATTCGAATGCCTTATTGTATGATGAAAGTGATGCAAACTTCACGATTGTCCCAAACAATGACTTGATAGTTACATCGGCGAATGGCGGAGAAACCCTTATAGTGGGTACCAATCATACTATCACATGGGTAGATAATAATGTAGCGAACTGCGATATTTATTACTCCATCGACAATGGTTCCAACTGGTTAGCTATAGACACTTATGATCCATCAGACGGTTCATACAACTGGTCAGTACCGAACACCCCATCGACTCAATGCTTGATTCGGATCAGAGATGTTTTAGACAGCTACTGTCGTCAAGATGTGAGCAATGCAGTCTTCACCATTTCTCAACCAGCACCAGTGGTTACTAATCCTGACGGAGGAGAGGTATTGTACGGTGGCCTGTCCACAACCATCACCTGGACCAACCAATACATTTCTACTCCTTTTGTACAGATCTCAGTCTCCTACGATGGAGGCTCGAGCTACACAGACATTATAGCAGTTACTGAGAATGACGGCAGTTATTCCTGGTCTATTCCTCACACTTACTCTGTGAACTGTTTGGTTCGAGTTAAAGAAGTAGGCGGAACCTCACTTGAAGCAATAAGTGCAGCTGTGTTCGAGGTACGTGAACCCTTCATCAATTTAACATCACCAAACGGGGGCGAAGTGTATACCCAATGCGAGTCGATACCAATCAGTTGGACACGAGGAGGAACCAGCACTACATCCAGGTTGTATTACAGTTTAGATAATGGCGCTACCTGGACTACCTTGGTAGCTTCAGTAGCAGGCAATGGCTATACCTGGCAACCGGTATTGATCTCGGGTCAAGTAAAAATCAAAGTGGCAGATTATTCGAATGCCTTATTGTATGATGAAAGTGATGCAAACTTCACGATTGTCCCAAACAATGATTTGATCGTTACATCGGCGAATGGCGGCGAAACCCTTATAGTGGGTACCAATCATACTATCACATGGGTAGATAATAATGTAGCGAACTGCGATATTTATTACTCCATCGACAATGGTTCCAACTGGTTAGCTATAGACACCTATGATCCATCAGACGGTTCATACAACTGGTCAGTACCGAACACCCCATCGACTCAATGCTTGATCCGGATCAGAGATGTCGCAGACAGCTACTGTCGTCAAGATGTGAGCAATGCAGTCTTCACCATTTCTCAGCCAGCACCAGTAGTTACTAATCCTGACGGAGGAGAGGTATTGTACGGTGGCCTGTCCACAACCATCACCTGGACCAACCAATACATTTCTACTCCTTTTGTACAGATCTCAGTCTCCTACGATGGAGGCTCGAGCTACACAGACATTATAGCAGTTACTGAGAATGACGGCAGTTATTCCTGGTCTATTCCTCACACTTACTCTGTGAACTGTTTGGTTCGAGTTAAAGAAGTAGGCGGAACCTCACTTGAAGCAATAAGTGCAGCTGTGTTCGAGGTACGTGAACCCTTCATCAATTTAACATCACCAAACGGGGGCGAAGTGTATACCCAATGCGAGTCGATACCAATCAGTTGGACACGAGGAGGAACCAGCACTACATCCAGGTTGTATTACAGTTTAGATAATGGCGCTACCTGGACTACCTTGGTAGCTTCAGTAGCAGGCAATGGCTATACCTGGCAACCGGTATTGATCTCGGGTCAAGTAAAAATCAAAGTGGCAGATTATTCGAATGCCTTATTGTATGATGAAAGTGATGCAAACTTCACGATTGTCCCAAACAATGATTTGATCGTTACTTCAGCGAATGGCGGGGAAACATTGATAGTAGGCACCAATCATACTATCACATGGGTAGATAATAATGTAGCGAACTGCGATATTTATTACTCCATTGACAATGGCTCCAACTGGTTAGCGATAGACACCTATGATCCATCAGACGGTTCATACAACTGGTCAGTACCGAACACCCCATCGACTCAATGCTTGATCCGGATCAGAGATGTTTTAGACAGCTACTGTCGTCAAGATGTGAGCAATGCAGTCTTCACCATTTCCCAGCCATCACCAGTAGTAACCAATCCTGATGGAGGAGAGATATTCTATGGTGCTCAATCCACCAATATAACCTGGACTAACCAATACATGGGAACAGCCTTCGTTCAAATCTCAGTTTCCTACAATGGAGGATCAACATTTACCGACATTGTTGCTGCTACTGAGAATGACGGAAGCTATTCTTGGTCTATTCCATTTGTCAATTCTGAGAATTGTTTAATTCGAGTGAAGGAAGTTGGAGGAACTGCCATCGAAGCCATAAGCGCAGAAGAATTCAGTATAGTAGAGCCAACTATTGAAGTGATTTCTCCGAATGGAGACAATGGCATTCAAGATTGGAGAGTATGTACTGAGACCACAATAACATGGACGTCAATCGGTACATCAAACTATTTCAAAATTTGGTACAGTATCGACAATGGAAACACTTGGATTTCTCTAAACAGTAACTACTATTCTCCTGGAATAAACAATACTTACAATTGGGTAATGCCCAATATCCCAACTCCAGCAGCATTGGTTAGAGTTGAAGATAGATACAACGCAACATTCCAGGATATAAGCAACAACACCTTTACAATTGCTCCAGCACTTACCATCTCAGTGCCAAATGGGGGTGAAGTTGTCGGGGCGGGAGATGTTCTTCCAATCACTTGGTTGAACGAGGGCGCTACGAATTATTATACCATTGATTATTCCAGCAATGGCGGTTCAACATGGAATTCCATAGTGTTCAACCAACTTATCAATGGAAACACTTATAACTGGACTGTTCCAGCCGGTGTTGGGACAAATTACCTAGTTAGAATTACTGATGCAATTGACGGTTGTAAATCTGATATCTCGAATTCTAGCTTCGAAGTTGCAAGCACAGTTCCAGGTCAAATTTCAGTGCTTTCTCCCAATGGATTAGAACAATGGGAGGGATGTACTCAAAGACAAATCACTTGGGACAATATCAATACCAGCGATTACTTTGACCTTGATTATTCAATTGATGGAGGCAGCACATGGCTCAGCATTGTAAGCAATTATTACTCAATTTCTGGCCTGTACAATTGGACCTTGCCAAACGTTAGCTCGAACAATGTTTTTGTCAGAGTCACTGACCACAACAGTCAACTCTATAGTGATTTGAACAATGTTAGTTTCTCGTTGAATGGAGCCATTGCTAACGCCGGTGCAGATCAAGAGATTTGTCTTGGAGAGTCTGTTTTCCTTCAAGCAAGTGGTGGTGTTTCATATTCTTGGACTCCTTCATCAGAACTTGACAATGCTACATCTTCGACTCCATTAGCAACCCCGACTTCAACAACGGAGTTTACCGTGAGTATCCTCGATGAAAACGGCTGTGGAGCGACAGATTCTGTCGTGATTACAGTGAGTTCAAACAGTTGTGATATAACAGGTTGTTTAGATAGCCAAGCCTACAACTACAATCCGCAAGCCACAGTAGACAATGGATTTTGTCTATATACTGAAGGTGGAGGTGGAGAAGGTCCTTGTGCCAGTGATTTGAACGGAGACAATGTGGTAAACACAGCCGATCTCATCGCCTTGCTTTCGACCTTCGGCTCTATATGTGAATAGTCCAGGTCGGTTGTAATGATTTATTGGAGAGGATGAGAAGGATACTCTATTTACTAGATCTAACTGCTGTGTTGGCTTGCAGTCGCACCTGAGAATCAAGAGATTGCCTTTGGCGACTTTCTAAAACTACAGAATATAAAGTTTTGAATGGTGTCGAACGGTGTTTTGTGGTCTACAGTGACGCATTTAATCTTTTCAAAAAAGTTTTTCAGCCGATCTGTCATTTTTGATTCAGAATATTGCTGGATTTCAATTCCGCTACATTTTTTTGGACCTTGTTCTGAAAATGTCCCAATAACCAAAATTCCTGTAGGAAGAATACTTTTATAAACAGTGTCGATGTAGCTATCAATTTCTCGCTCCAATGTTAAGAAATGAAAGGCTGCTCGGTCATGCCAAAAGTCATATTTCTCGGTCGGGTTGAAAGTTGCCGCATCAGCAACTATCCATTTTACTTGATCTGCTCTGTTGCCGAGGCGTTGTTTTGCTTTGTCAATAGCCGTCGCTGAAATATCCAAAACTGTAATGTCTAGATAACCCAAGTCAAGCAAATTGTCAACCAGAAAACTATCACCACCGCCAACGTCTATGATTTTCGCGTCGATAGGAATATTATACTGTTTTAAGAAACTTAAAGAGGTCTCTGGGGTGGGTTGAAACCAACTTACATCTTTGAGATTTTTTGTCTTGTAAATTGTTTCCCAATGCTTTTCTCGATCAAAGTTTCTCATAATTTTCTTTGCTGAAATAGGTTGCGAAAAAGAGATTCGCATCACATCGACCAAACCATCAATTCATATCCTAAGTTACTAAATATAGAGCTCAATGAAATAATCCGGGCAATTGTGTATTTCAAATCATCTTGAGGGAACTTTCTTTAACTCCTCATAAAGCAAATGAAGAGGCAATCCCATAACATTAAAGTAGGAGCCTTTGATACTTGTTACTCCAATGAATCCAATAAATTCCTGGATTCCATAGGCGCCCGCTTTGTCCAGAGGTTTGAAGTTTTCGACATAATAATCGATCTCAGCCTCAGTCAATTCAGCAAATTGAACTTCAGTTACCGAATGTGACGTAGCATTGTAATCGACACTTGCTATTGTAATGGCAGTAATGACCTTATGCATCTTACCAGACAATAATTGCAACATGCTTTTGGCTTCGTCAAGATCTTTGGGTTTTTCGAGAACGATTCCATCAAGATGAACCGTGGTATCTGAAGTGATTACCAATTCATCAGCACTGAGCTCTTCTAAAAATGCCTTTGCTTTCTTCCTGCTGAGAAAGCGAGGTATCTCCTCAGCTTGCAATGCTGCAGGATAGTCTTCCGAGATTTCCTTGGTTCGCAATTCGAATTCCAATCCCAAGCCTTTCAACAATTCCTGCCGTCTCGGAGACTTACTTGCCAAGATGATTTTCCAATTTTTTAGATTTTCTAGCAGCATATTTGTAGATAGTTACCGTTAATTATTTACTCGAAACGATCGATAATTGGGCAAATTACGTTTCTCGGTTGAAAACACTGTGAAATTTCGAATAAAAGCTCTTACTGTAATACTTAATTTTGCCAAATGAAAGAAAGCATACTCATTCTAGATTTTGGGTCCCAATACACCCAGCTTATTGCTCGGAGAGTTAGAGAGCTTAATGTGTATTGTGAAATCCATCCCTGGAATAAGGCACCTGAAATCACCGATGCTGTGAAAGGTGTAATTCTTTCTGGTAGCCCATTTAGCGTGCGCCAAGAAGGAAGTCCAGTCCCAGATCTATCTTCCTATCGCGGAAATGTGCCTCTTTTAGGAGTTTGCTTCGGTGCTCAATTTATGGCCCATCATTTTGGAGGAGAAGTAGCTCCCTCTGAAATTAGAGAATACGGAAGAGCAAACTTGAAGTTTGTAGATCGCTCGAATGAACTCCTTCACCACGTCTCTGACGATTCTCAAGTGTGGATGTCTCACGGCGATACAATTAAAACCATCCCCCAGAATTTTAAAATTATTTGCAGTACTTCGGACGTGAAAGTGGCCGGTTACCAAATTGAAAATGAAAATACTTGGGGAATTCAGTTCCACCCTGAAGTATACCACAGCTCTGAAGGCAAACAGCTGCTTGAGAATTTCATAGTGAACATCTGCAAGTGCAGACAAAACTGGACCCCGGAATCATTTGTCGATAGTACCATCGCTCAGTTGAAAGCTCAAATCGGCAACGATAAAGTCGTCTTAGGTTTAAGTGGAGGGGTAGATTCCTCAGTTGCTGCAACCCTATTGCATAAAGCGATTGGCTCTAATCTGTACTGCATTTTTGTAGATAATGGATTGCTGCGAAAGAACGAATTCGAAGATGTCTTAGAGAGCTACAAAGACATGGGTTTGAATGTGAAAGGAGTTAACGCGGCTGCACAATTCTATAAAGCTCTGGAGGGGGAGACAGATCCTGAGAAGAAGAGAAAGGCAATAGGACGTGTTTTTATAGAGGTTTTCGACGAAGAATCTCACAAAATCCAAGACGTCAAGTGGCTTGGACAAGGAACAATCTATCCTGACATCATTGAATCTGTATCCGCTACTGGTGGACCATCAGCAACAATAAAGTCCCACCATAATGTTGGTGGATTGCCTGATTTTATGAAATTAACTGTCGTTGAACCACTGAAATTACTTTTCAAGGATGAGGTACGAAGAGTAGGAAAGGCACTCCACATAAGTAATAACATCTTAAGCAGACACCCTTTTCCCGGCCCAGGATTGGGAATTAGAATTCTAGGAGAAGTGACTGCTGAAAAAGTTCGAATTCTTCAGGAGGTCGATCACATCTGGATAAAAGGATTAAAAGATGATGGCCTGTATGACGAGGTGTGGCAGGCAGGAGCAATTCTGCTTCCGGTGCAGTCTGTCGGTGTTATGGGAGACGAAAGAACCTATGAACAAGCTGTCGCATTAAGAGCAGTTAGCTCAACAGATGGCATGACAGCCGATTGGTGTCATCTGCCTTATCCATTTTTGGCACGAATTTCGAATGAAATCATTAACAAGGTTAAAGGAGTTAATCGCGTAGTTTATGATATCAGTTCAAAACCCCCAGCAACCATAGAATGGGAATAAGTAATCTAGTATTTCGAGCATTATTTTTTATGGCAGTATTTTTTACTGCCTTTCAACTTGATGCTCAAAAAGTCAATGTAGTTCAGGAAATTGATGGCCAGCCATTTTTCCTCCACACTGTCGAACCCGGACATACACTCTATGCTATCGCTAAATTGTATAAAGTTGAGGTTGAAGACATTATCAAACACAATCCTGAATCTCAAAATGGATTGAGTGTTGGGGAAGTCCTTAAAGTGCCCGCCAGTGGCTCTAAGCCTGAAGAGAGCTATTCCAATCCAATTCGGATTGAGGGAAATCTGCTGATTCACCGGGTGCTGCGTGGGGAAACATTGTTTGCCATTTCTAGGATCTACAATGTTGATGTGAATACGATTCTAGAAATGAATCCAGAAGCGAATTCAGGACTTCAGAAAGGTCAGGAATTGAGAATCCCAGTGAATAAAGTAGAAACCGATGACATGAGTGACATTCTCCCAGCTAAAGAGGATTCACTGATTCGCCACCGTGTTCTTGCAGGAGAAACATTATATGCCATCGCCAAGCGGTATGATGTTAGCATTGATGCTATTAAGATTGCAAACGACGGGTTGCTAGAAGGATTAGCAGCCGGGTCAAGCATCGTTATTCCTAAAGTCGATAAGGAATTGCAACTGCAAACAGAGCAAGTTGTATTCGACGTGGTAAACATTGATCCATCTCCCGTAAAAGAGCAATACAATATCGCATTGCTCCTCCCTTTTTATCTGAGCAGTCACGACTCAATTGCAAATCAAGCAAGAGAAAAACGACTTTTTGATATCTCGCTGTCCATATATCGGGGTGCGCTTATCGGCTTAGATTCATTGAAAGAAAGCGGATTGGTTGCTGAGGTTACGGTAGATGATGTTTTTGATCTCGCCTCATTGAAGAAATCAGACTTCTATACCAATTCAACCCGCAATCATTTGGTGATTGGGCCCCTGCAAAGAAGTGTCCTAAACACAGCTTCAGAAAAGGCCAAAGCGGAGGGTTCTCACATCGTTTGCCCTGTTCCACAATCGAACAAAATATTGCTGGGTCATCCGAACTTAAGCAAAGTGAACAGTTCAGATCCATTTGAAGTAATTGCCTTAGCGAAACACCTTGCGACTCATCATCAGGGAGCGAATATCGTATTGTTCAATACCGGTTATACTGATGATATTAGAAGCTTAGATCAGTTTCGTACTGCCTTGAATAATGCACTGAAAGATCAGCTGAAACAGCCTTTTAAGGTTTCGGAATTCAATGCCGTGGGAAAGACTGCTGGGAAAATTTCCAGTGTTATCAATGAATCTGTCCCGAATATTATAGTCGCTTTGACAGACAGTGAAGTCATTATCGCCGATTTAATGAGGCAGTTGAGCTCCATCAAAAATCCCAATGTTACCATTTATGGAACTGAAGAATGGATGAAGCTTAAATTTATAGATCCCGAATACCGAGAGCGTTACAATCTACATTTTCCAAAGTCACAGTTTTACAATTTTGAATCTCCGGAGACCATAGCCTTCCGAAAAGAATACTACAAGAGATACGAAACCCATCCTGATGAGTATGCTTTAGTGGGATATGATGTACTGCGTTATTACGGAGAAGGTTTAATTCAGTTCGGAACAGCCTTTCCAGCTCATTTTAGTGAAATTAAATACCATCCTCTTTCTTTGGGTTTCGATTTTAGAAAAACAGGATTGGAAAGTGGATTCGAAAATGGTCATGTCTTCATTCTAGAGCAAGAGGAATATCAAATTCAACTAGCTACTGATGTCCCCAACTAAAGAGAGTATTTCTGAAGCATTCAAGAATCTTCAACTTGAAATTTGTGAAGCTCTAGAAGCAGAGGATGGTCTTGCAAAATTTGGTTCAGACCATTGGGAAAGACCTGGAGGTGGAGGTGGACTCTCCCGAGCTATTACAGATGGCCGAGCAATAGAAAAAGGCGGAGTCAATTATTCTGCTGTTCATGGAGATATTCCAGAACAATTGCGCAAGCATTTTAAACTCGATCAAGGACAATTTTACGCTACCGGTGTCTCCATTGTTATCCACCCTCAAAATCCATTTGCCCCCACTATTCACATGAATGTGAGGTATTTTGAAATGGACAATGGTATTTGCTGGTTTGGAGGTGGAATTGATTTGACTCCTTCATACGTTGACACACAAGAAGCAAAGTATTTCCATTCACAAATGAAGAATGTTTGCGACGCCTTCGGACCGGATTCATACGCCGAGTACAAAAAATGGGCAGATGATTATTTCTACATCAAGCACCGGAATGAAACCCGAGGAATTGGTGGGATATTTTTTGATCACCTAGAACCAGGCACGAAGACGAAAAAAGAATTGTTCGATTTCGTTCTCTCCGTTGGGAAATCATTTGCGCCTACATACACCCGGATTTTATCCAATAAGAAGGATCTTGAGTTTACAGAAGTCCAAAGAAACTGGCAATTGATAAGACGAGGCAGGTATGTCGAGTTCAATTTGGTTCACGATAGAGGAACCAAGTTTGGATTGGAAACTGAAGGTAGAATCGAGTCTATTTTGATGTCAATGCCTTCAG
>Ga0222689_1000151_pt1 | contig 31527 bp, 26 predicted proteins | sample AntAcemetage1231_FD_179838 | JGI IMG/M metagenome (GOLD analysis project Ga0222689, IMG submission 179838) | Saline water microbial communities from Ace Lake, Antarctica - #1231 | ecosystem: Environmental > Aquatic > Non-marine Saline and Alkaline > Saline | place: Antarctica: Ace Lake...
CTTCATAAGGACAGTTGATAGGTAATCACTAAATTCGCTGGCTCATGGCCGCCAAGGTATATTTTCCGGGACTTAACAGTTTGAGGTTTTTTGCAGCCTTTGCCGTTATAATCACTCATGTCGAGCTCATGAAAAAGCTCCTTGGGTTTTCTTCTTCATGGCGGGCGGTTGAACCGGTGGCATTCACCCCTTTACAAGCCATCATTCAAGATGAAAAATACATTTTCATTAATCCCATCATCATCGGAATTCCTGTGTTGATGTATTTATGTCCATTTGTAATTCAAGATGGAGTTGACCTGGCAAACACCCTTTGTTTTCTTATCATTTTGAACGTTTCAACGAATAAGTCCAGCTTGCTCAACCTTCAGAACAATTCGTTCGATTATCTGGGGATGATATACTATGGAATCTATATGTATCACTTATTGGTCATTGTAGCCTTACTGAATTTTATGAAAATGATGTTCGATTCGAACGGAGAGCTGGGTATGGGGCAGAACACCTTCGTTTACCTCGCTGCAATAGTACTAGCAGCTGTAGTTACATCACTATCTTATCGCTATCTTGAAACACCATTCATTCGCTTAAAGAAAAAATTCACGATGATTAAAAGCGGCGAGGCAGCCAAAGAATCATGAACAGGCAATTTCTGCACATATTAATTCAGATTACAATATTCCTGTATTCCTTCTATTTTTTTAGGGAACCCTTTGAAGGTTACCTCGCTTATTTGGTATACCTCATACTCTTCCCATTTTTCATACTCAAGTTTGGAATTCCGAAGCTGCCTATATTAATATTCATTCCCTTGTTACTTTCTGGTATTATTTACATTCTGATTGGAATGAATACAGTTCCCTTATTTATCAAGATTTTTGCTGGCTTTTTTCTTTCTGTCCTTTTCTATTATTACGTTTTTCGTCTTTTCGAATTTGAAGTTAAAGAGCTCTTCACGTACTATTTGAAAGGAGCAACCATTGTTAGTGCAATAGGAATAATTCAAATCATTTCCTTTCAAGTCGGATTTGAATACGGTTATAATCTCGCCCACTTTGGATTAAACAAATGGAGCTATACATCAGGGGGTACGGGAATCAGATTGAATTCAATCTTTTCAGAGCCTTCTTATTTTGCCTCTGTTATTGCTCCTGCCTTTTTCGTCGCACTGCTAAATGTTGTTCGAAGAAAGTTTGTATTTATTGGAAGAACGGCGAGTATTATAATTATCGCAGCTTACATATTAACCTTTTCTTCGGTAGGAATCTTGGGTATATTCATTGCTGTTTTATTTCTGCTTTTGAACTTTGGATTTGTTCGCTATGTTTTCATATTCGTCCCTGTTTTCTATTTTGGGTTCTACTTTGCCTACAACAACATTGAGGAGTTTAGAGATCGATTTGACGGTACTCTTGACATTTTCTCTGCCGATGGTGAAGTGAATAGCTACGATATTCACGGTTCCAGCTTCGTGCTCTTCAACAATTGGCACATCGCTTCAGAAAACTTCGTTAGAAATCCGATTATCGGCACTGGACTAGGATCCCACCCTATCGCTTTCGATAAATACAGTTTGACCAATGCTGTAGGTGTTATTCAAATCAACTTCAACAAGGCGGATGCAAACTCCATGTTCCTCAGACTGCTCTCAGAAACCGGGATTTATGGTGTTGGATTGATGCTGTTTATTCTCGTTCGACATTACCTCTATCGGGGTAAAACTCGAGAACAAGAACAATGGATAATATCAAATGCACTTGCGCTCATTATCCTCCTCAATCTCCTCAGACAAGGTCACTATTTCTTGCATGGGTTTCCATTCTTTATATGGATGTACTATTTCAATTGGAAGAAGAACCGAGAACACATGGCAGAGATAGCAGAACCGCCAATTTTCGTACCCAACCCCAATCTAGAAGCGAAATCGTCATGAATAAGGAAGTGAAAATTTTATTTCTCTATACTGAACTAGCGACATACTTGCTCTCTTGCATAGAAGAGTTGGCTCAAAGAAAGGTAAGTGTACATCTTGTGCGGTACCCTGTCAATGATGAAGCTCCTTTTCAATTCAAATTGCCTAAAGGAGTTCATTTGCATGAAAGAAACGACTTGACTGGAGGCTTGATTGGCTTTAGCAAAGAGCTCAAGCCTGATGCCATACTGTGCTCAGGCTGGGTGGATAAAGAATACCTGGCTGTCTGTAAATCATGGAGAGGCCGAATCCCAACGGTTCTACTTTTAGATAACCAATGGACAGGTTCAACCAAGCAGAAAGTTGCTTCCTTGGCTGCCCATTGGTTGATTCTCCCAAAGTTCAGTCATGCCTGGGTTCCCGGAAAACCTCAAGAGGAGTATGCCCTCAAATTGGGATTCAAAAAAGACAAAATTCGAAATGGATTCTATTGCGCGGATTTGAAAGGATTCAACACTGCATTTGAACTTGGATTTCCAGCGAAAAAAAACAAATTCCCACATCGCCTAATCTACATGGGAAGATACCTTCCATTCAAAGGTATCGACATGCTGTGGAATGCATTCACTGAACTGAGGGCTGAAGGTTTTGACCAATGGGAACTGCATTGCCTAGGCACCGGAGATATGTGGGAACAAAGAAATCAAAGTGAAGGAATCTTCCACTACGGCTTTGTTCAACCGAACGATATGCTACCACATTTAAAATCCAGCGGAATCTTCGTGCTTCCTAGTCTAAAAGAACCGTGGGGAGTGGTAGTTCAAGAGATGGCGGCAGCTGGATTCCCCATGATATTAAGCGATAAAGTTGGTGCAGCAACTGCATTTCTTCAGGAGAATAAAAATGGATTTATTTTCGAATCGGGAAATCAGGAATCACTAAAAATTGCCCTGAAAAAAATGATGTCTCTCGATGATGAGAAGCTCATTGAGATGGGGGAAAACAGTCATCAAATTGCACAATCCATCAATCCCGAGCTTTGGGCTGATACCCTCCTCGAATTATTGTAATTTTGAAACATGGCACGAATCCTTATAACAGGTGGCGCTGGATTCATTGCAAGTTCACTTGCTGAAAGTCTCGCGAAATCATCAGAACACGAAATTACTCTCGTCGATAACCTACTAACAGGTAAGACAGAGTTCATTCCTGATAGCCCATCCATCCATTTCATTAAATGCGACGTGAACCGTTTTGAAGACATTTCAGGCGTTTTCTTCAGTGGAAATTTCGATTATGTATTCCACTACGCTGCAATGGTGGGTGTTGCAAGAACGATCAATAACCCGGTAAAGGTTTTGGATGATATAGATGGTATTCGGAACATCTTGAATCTCAGCAAAAACACTGGAGTTAAACGTATATTTTATTCCTCCTCATCAGAAGTATATGGTGAGCCGGTTGAAATCCCCCAAAACGAATTGACAACACCGCTGAACTCTAGACTTCCCTACGCAATTGTGAAGAATTTAGGCGAGGCCTACCTCAAATCATACCACCAAGAATACGGCCTGGAGTACACCATTTTCAGGTTCTTCAACACTTACGGACCAAAGCAAAGCAACGATTTTGTCATCACACGATTCATCGATGCTGCCCTTAACAATCAAGATCTTTTAGTTTATGGGGATGGTCGTCAAACCCGTACTTTCTGCTATATCGATGACAATACAGAAACCGTGCGCTCCATCTTCGAGTCAAATTTATACATCAATGATGTTGTGAATATCGGATCTGATCAAGAAATTTCAATTCTTCAATTGGCAGAGACTATTAAAGCCCTCTTCCATTCTGAGTCTAGAATTGTTCATTTGCCACCTCTACAAGATGGTGACATGACAAGACGAAAGCCCGACAACTCAAAAATGCGCGAGGTATTGGGCAAGCCATTGATGAATCTTGAAGAAGGATTAACCAAGTCAGCAGATTACTTCAAATCGATTTTGAATGTGCGGAATTAGTGGGATTCACGGTTTAGAAGGATTATCTGAGCCAAGTGTCATAGTGAATAAAATGAACGATGCCCTCAAGCATCGCGGTCCAGATGCTGGAGCGGTTCACATTCAAGGAAATGTTGCTTTCGGTCACCGCAGATTGTCAATAATCGATCTGAGTGATGCGGGAAATCAACCCTTCTTCAGCCAAGACGGTCGCTACATGATGGTCTTCAATGGAGAACTCTACAATTACCTAGAACTCAAAGAAGAGCTCAAGGACACCAATTTCAAAACTGATTGCGACACAGAAGTGGTCTTAGCTGCCTACCAAACTTGGGGTAGAGCTTGTCTGCAGCGCTTCAACGGTTTCTTTGCTTTCGCCATTTGGGACCAAGAAAAATCTAAGCTTCTTTTAGCTCGAGATCGGATGGGTATAAAGCCGCTTTACTATGCTGAAGTAGGCCCTCGTCTTATTTTCGCCTCAGAAATTCGCTCCATCCTCAAATCTGGATTGGTAGAAAAAAAACTCAGCGAAGCAGGCTTGGTCGATTACCTCCGCTATCAGACGGTGCATCAACCCAACACCCTTGTTGATGGAATCAAGACTTTGCCATCAGGTCACTTTCTAGAGATTCTAGACAATGAGCAAACGCTTGCTCCATACTGGGAAGCAAATAAACAGTACAACCACCTTGCTGCGAATCAAAGTCTTGATGAAGTTAAATCAACCATCCGAACTACATTAGAAGACAGTGTCAAGCTAAGAATGAGGGCCGACGTGCCTTTTGGAGCTTTTCTTTCAGGTGGAATCGACAGCAGTATCATTGTTGGATTGATGGCGAAACAAAGCTCTCTTCCCGTTAAGACTTTCACCGTCAGCTTTGATGAATCTGAATTTTCGGAAGCCGCATTCGCCAAAACAATAGCAGACAAGTTTGGTACCGATCACACCGAAATTCGCTTAAAGGCTGCTAACTTTTTAGAAATGCTTCCCAATGCACTAAATGCCATCGATCATCCCAGTGGCGACGGTCCAAACACTTGGATTGTGAGCAAGGTGACTAAGGAAGCGGGTATTACCATGGCACTCAGCGGACTAGGAGGAGACGAATTGTTTGCCGGCTATCCAGTATTCAAGCAGTACAGCACCATGATGGAGCGGAAATGGATCATGAGTTTTCCTCCCAACATCAGAAGAATGGGCTCAGGATTGCTAAAAGCTGTGAAGCCCGGAGTTAGTGCTGATAAGATCGGCGAAATTCTCGATCAAGATTACCTAGATCTGGAACATGCCTATCCCGTTTCTCGACTGATATTTCTAGACGATAAAATCGCAAAAATTCTAAATACCAAACAACTCCCCGAAAACACGATTCGGAAACTGATGAGAGAAAGTGTTGCTTTTGGATCACCAGGTTTCGAAATGCCCTTCTTAAGTAAGATTTCCTTCGGTGAACTTTTTGGATATATGCAACACACCTTGCTTAGAGATACTGATCAAATGAGTATGGCACACGCGCTCGAAGTGAGAGTTCCATTCTTAGATCACCGTTTGGTTGAGTATGTACTCGGTGTGAACGATAGAATGAAATATCCTCATTCCCCTAAAAAACTCCTGGTCGATTCTTTCGAAGACTTGCTGCCTCCTGAGGTAGTGAATAGACCAAAAATGGGATTCACACTCCCTTGGAGTTTATGGATGAAGAATGAGCTCAAAGAATTTTGTGAAACGAAATTAGAAGAACTCGGATCAAGAGATCAATTCAATACCAGAGAATTATTCATGCTCTGGGAGCAATTCCTCAATGACGACAAACGAGTGAGTTGGTCTAGAATATGGCCTCTTGTGGTTCTTGAAGATTGGATGCAAAAAAATGAAATCAACTAATTCAAGAAATGTACTTGTTTTCGTAGACTGGTTCGAGCCTGGCTATCGCGCAGGAGGACCTATTCGTTCTGTCGCAAACCTAGTAGACCGCTTGGATGATCTAAATTTTTCAGTGATTACAAGTAACTCTGATCATCACGACAACACTGCATATCAAGGAATAGAACCTGGCGTTTGGATCAAAAGGAATGATCATGTTCGGGTGATGTATCTAAGTCCCGAACAACAAAATCAAAGCTTCTTGAAAGCTGTCATCGCGGCGAAAAAATACGATGCTGTTTATCTCAACTCCCTTTTCTCCTACCCTTTCAGCATCATGCCATTGCGGTGGTTGAAAAAGTCCAAGTATTCAGGACGAATCGTATTAGCGCCACGGGGAATGCTGAAAAAAGGGGCTCTTAGCATCAAACCTACAAAAAAGATAATCTTCTTGTTTGCATCAAGAATAACTGGACTCTTTAAAAATATCGTTTGGCACGCCACGAATAAGGAAGAGAAAAAGGAAATCCTCAAGCACTTCGGTGCAAAAGCCAAGGTAAAAATTGCCCCGAACCTCATCAATTCAGGAAGATCAACGCATCTCAAATCACCAAAGTCCAAGGGTGTGCTTAACCTGGTAAGTGTGGCAAGAGTGAGTCCTGAGAAAAACGTACTACAAAGCCTTGAGTTTTTAAGGACGGTTCATCAAAAGGGACAGATTCATTATGCCATTTTCGGGACGCTACAGAATCCAGAATACCTCGCTGAATGTAAGGCAGTTGCGGATGAGCTTAAGCATGTAGAAGTTACTTTTCACGGGCCTCTTCCCTACAATCAAATCCCTGAGTGCATTGCCAAAAGTGACTTTTTCTATCTCCCTACTTTGGGAGAAAACTTCGGGCATTCTATTGTAGAGTCATTGCTAACAGCCACTCCAGTCATTATTTCAGACAAGACACCCTGGCGACAATTGGAGAATCAAAAGGCCGGCTGGGACTTAAAGCTAGACGGCATCGTATTCAGCCAAGTGCTCAATCATTGCTTAGATATGGAGTCGGAGGAATATGCTGAGCTCTCTGCGGGTGCATTGGCTCTTGGGCAGCGCATTGCTGATAACAAAGAACACCTAAGACAGAACCGAGAACTATTCCGATATTAGCAGCGTGCAAGATCAAGCGACTAACCTAAAACAATTCGACAACAGCTGGTACAATCCAGGGTCGGCATTAGTGCGATTCCTTTGGATGATGTGCAGTGCCGTTTTCTTCAGGCATTCACTCGCTGTTGGCAGCTCGCACAAACGAATCATACTCAAACTTTTTGGAGCTCAACTAGGGGAATCAATTGTGATTAAACCTGCTGTAAACATCAAATACCCTTGGAAACTGAGCATTGGTGATTTCAGCTGGATAGGCGAAAATTGTTGGATTGACAATTTAGACCAAGTGACAATTGGAGCCCATGTTTGTCTATCCCAAGGAAGCTTTTTACTCTGTGGCAACCACAATTACAAAAAGCAAAGTTTTGATCTCATGATAGCTCCAATAACACTGGAAGATGGCGTTTGGATTGGAGCTCAATCAACAGTGTGCCCGGGAGTGACCTGTCATTCACATGCCGTACTGAGCGTCGGTTCGGTTGCAACAAAAGATCTAGAAGCTTACTCTATCTATCAAGGAGTACCAGCAGTAAGAATCAAAGCAAGAAGCATAGAGGCATGAAGAAAATTTCTATTATAACCATTGCCTATAACAGCGCCGAAACAATTGAGGCTACCATACTTTCTGTTCTAGAACAGGATTACCCGAATCTAGAGTACATTATTATTGATGGCGATTCGAAAGATGACACCATGAATATTGTCAAGAAGTATGGAGATAAAATTTCAATCGTCATATCTGAACCTGATCAAGGAATTTATGACGCCATGAATAAAGGTGTCTCGGCGGCTACTGGAGATGTCATCGGAATTCTAAACTCAGATGATTTTTATGCTTCTAAAACAGGCTTATCTGAAGTGATGGCTGTGTTTAACTCCACCGACATAGAAGGTTTGTACGCCGATCTCGTCTATGTCGATCGTGAGAATTCAGACAAAATCGTTCGCCGCTGGAAAGCAGGTCAATATCATCCCGGAATGTTTTTGAAAGGATGGATGCCCCCACATCCCGCATTCTTCACGACTTCTGATTGCTATAAGAAATACGGCAATTATACGCTAGAACTTCATTCTGCAGCTGATTATGAGTTGATGCTCAGATTCATTCATCGCTACAGAATTAAATTGCACTACCTACCCATTACACTTACCAAAATGAGGGTAGGCGGTCAAAGCAATGTGAGCATAAAGAACAGAATTAAAGCCAATCTTGAAGACCGCAAGGCTTGGGAAATGAATGGCATGTCAGCTGGTGCATTGACATTGATTAGAAAACCACTCAGCAAAGTCTCCCAATTCTTTAAAAAAGGCGAATAAAAAAAGCTGCACCTTTCGGTACAGCTTTTCTTTGTAAGCTATGAGTGTTTATTATACTTAGAATTTCGCTCTTGATTTACGACCAACTTTGTTCTTAAGCCAGCTGTACTTCTTGCGGTAGAATTGACTTCTACCTCTTACTACCCTACCAATTGTAAATTCAGTAGTTAGGTAACTATCGTTGTTATCCGCTTCTCCACGCTTGGTGTCGAATCTAGCATCATATTGATGGTCATAAACAGTTCCTGATAAAGAAGGATCGTTAATTTCATTGATGATTATCTGACTTGACTGACTTGCAAAAGCACGCGCAGCGTCTGAAGGCAACGATGCTGGATCAGCATAAACCGTGCTGATATCATCTAAATAATCAGTGAAGGTCGTTCTCCAGCTCAATTCCCATCCTAATCTCCAAACCTTATTGAAGGTAAAGTGCAATCCGATACCTGCAGGAATAGCAACTCCCCAAGCACTGTACGCAGTTTCTTGTCCTTCTGTCTTCCAATCTCTCAAATCATACCATGTGCCATCGTCCAAATCTGGAACGTCTGGATCTATAATTTGTCCTTGAGGATTGTGATAGAAACCTGCAACACCTGCAAACACATACAATTTGAAATCAGGGTTGTAATAGCCACGTCCGCCTACATCATTGTCGTAAAACACAGTAAGCTCGCCTCTAAATCCCAATTCCCAAATATTATTTTTAAAATTAAGGTTACGGGCTCTTCTGGCTGGATTTGTTGAAAGCTCATCCCTATCTCTAATGCTCAAGTGAGATAAGTTTGCTGCAACAGAAAGTCTTTTCGAAAACTTGTAACGAGCATATCCACCAATTGCCAAACGAGTTTGGTTTAGATGCATATCCCATACAAAGTCACGACGAGTGAGTTCCTTACCACCTATGTCTCCAAGGTAATTGGCCCCACCAATCTTCAAGCCATAGTCAAACTTGTACTGCCCAAAGGCTAGCTGACATAAGGCAACAAAAAATAGAGTGTATAAAAGTTTTTTCATCAAGGTAGGTTTCTCACAACTTGCGAAGCGGCTAAAATACGGGTATATCTGGTGATTTGCAAATCCCATATCAATTTATATTAACCTATTATTTGGTACGTAAAAATTACAGAATGGTTAACAATAGAATATCGACACTTTTTGGCATCAAATACCCTATCATACAGGCGGGAATGGTCTGGTGTTCCGGATGGCGACTTGCAGCAGCAGTGAGTAATGCAGGAGGCCTGGGAATCATTGGTGCTGGGTCTATGTATCCAGAGGTGCTCTTAGAGCATATCCAAAAATTTAAAAAAGCATCTTCACAACCATTTGCGGTAAATCTGCCACTGCTATACCCTCAAATCGAAGAACATATTGCGACTATATTGAATGAAAAGGTTCCAATCGTGTTCACTTCGGCGGGAAATCCAGGCATTTGGACAGAGAAACTCAAGGAAAACGGGGTCATTGTTGTGCATGTAGTTTCCAGTTCGAAATTTGCCCAAAAGGCCGAAAAATGCGGAGTGGATGCTATTGTTGCTGAAGGATTTGAGGCCGGGGGTCACAACGGAAGAGAAGAAACAACAACGTTCTGTCTCATTCCTGAAGTTTGCGCATCAGTCAAGATTCCGGTTATCGCTGCTGGAGGAATTGGAAGTGGAGCTCAAATGCTAGCCGCCTTTTGCCTCGGTGCAGAAGGGGTTCAAATCGGCTCCAGATTTGCAACTTCAGAAGAGAGTTCGGCGCATCTCAACTTCAAACAAGCTGTAATTGATGCTGGAGAGGGGAATACAGAACTCACCCTTAAAGAACTCACCCCTGTTCGACTCTTGAAAAACCAATTTTATCATCAAGTGAATCAGGCCTACGAAGCAGGCGCTTCAACGGAAGAACTGAAAAATCTCTTGGGACGAGGGAGAGCTAAAAAAGGAATGTTTGAAGGAAATATGGACGATGGCGAACTAGAAATTGGACAAATCAGCGCAAGCATTCACAAAATTCAACCGGCAGCTGAAATTCTCGATGAAATACGCGATGAATTCATTGCATTGAAAAATAATCTGGCTCAAAATCCGAATTTCAACTTCTGAATCAAGCAACCTACGGACTATTCAAGGCGTTATCATATAATACATGATAAGATTGTTCGTTTATATACAGTAACCTATTTTTGCACAGGCAAAGCCGAAGCACTAACAGCTATGATTTTTTTAAGGCATCTCGTATTTCTTGTTTGCTTCATCGCAGTATGGGCAGGCTCTGCGTTTTCACAAGCACTGAATCCGCCTACGCCTACTTGTGCTAATGTTAATGCTCTTGGCAACGTTACAATTTCTTGGAATATCCCCGCCGATCCAGGTGCTGAGTTCACTTCTTACGAATTGTATTACTCCATCGACAATATTACTTATAACCTCATTGCCGCCATAAATAACTACGCTACCAACAGTTTCATTCACAACGGAGCGAATGCTCAAGTGGGTTCGGTGTGCTATTATATGGTTACAAAATCGTTCAATGGTACGAATCAAGTATCAGTGCAGTCTCCCAAAATCTGTACGGTATTTTTAGAAGTTGATCAATCTACTCCAATCGGATACGCTGAATTGCAATGGGAAAGCTTAATTAATCCTCCCGCAGCTGCCACTGAATACGAAGTTCAAGTGGAATACCCCGTTGGCGTCTGGACAGCAATTGCTAATCTTCCACTTAGCGAAGATTCTTACGATTATGAAATTGCTGTTTGTGGCGATTTTCTGAATTTCCGCGTAAATAGATTAAGCACTTACGGCTGCAATCATAGGTCTAACGTAGTAGGCGACTTTTTTCAAGATACTACCTCTCCAGAGATCCCAACTATAATTTCGGTAGATGTTGATTCAACAACATATCGTGCAAACATCGAATGGCTTCCGGCGGAGGCAGATGACACAGGAGGCTATATCATCTATCAATGCTTGAATGGATTCACCTTAATTGTCGATACCGTTTGGGGACAGTTCAATACGAGTTACTCTTATATTCTTTCTACTGCTGGATCTGATGGACCAGAGAGTTATACTGTAGCTTCTTTCGACACTTGTTTAGACGGCAATCCACCATCCCCCAACACAAGTCCAACAAGCTCAGAATGCCAAACATCAATGTTCTTAATAGCATCTTGGTTTCCCTGCGAAGAGGATGTTTCTCTAGAATGGACCCCTTACCAAGGCTGGGAATTTGGAGTAGCTTACTACGAAATATATGCCAAAGAGAATGGATTAGCTCCTCAGTTATTGGGTGTTGTTGATGGAACCGAAACAGAATTTGTTCATGTCGGCATCAATCCTGGATCTACCTATTTCTATTTCATTAAAGCATTCGCTTCTATAAATCCTTTTGATGCCATTTCAAGCACTTTCGTCTTGAACATATCAATTTATCAGGAGCCTACATACACGTATCTATCATCAGCAAGTGTAGTCGAAGAGGGACTGGTTGAAATCCAGTTTTTCATGGAAAGTGTTCTCCAGCCCTTTTATTACAAATTGGAAAGAAGAGATGCTCCTGATGAGGATTGGGAATCGCAATTGACCCAGGTCGCTTCTGGCATCAATTATTTGCAATTCTTCGATTATACTGCCAAAACAGATGAGCAGTCTTACGAATACAGAATTCAAGTCAGTGATGCCTGCGGCGATTCTATCACAACAAGTAATATCGGGAAAACCATTTTTCTTCGCGGACTGGCAAATTCATCAACTTTCGTGAACACCCTCACTTGGAGTAAATATTCGATTTGGGATGCGGGAATTTCTGACCATACCATCTACAGAACTGTTGACGGATACGAAGAAGATAATCCAGTTGGTCTAACAAACGGCTCAATTCTCTACTTTGAAGATGATGTGTATGAGCTTTTACTTACCCCTGGCGAGTTTTGCTACACAGTAGAAGCCACAGGGAATTCAAATTTCCTAGGATTCTCACCTCAGAGTCTTTCTAACGAAGTCTGTGTCACCCAACAACCAAAAATTTGGATTCCGAATGCCTTTATTGTGAACGGGGTCAACAATATCTTCAAACCGGTAATCAGCTTTGCCGATTTCGAGAATTACAAAATGATTATCTACAACAGATGGGGCGATCCTATCTTTGAGACCGATGATATTTTTGAAGGATGGGATGGAACTGTCAACGGGAATCTAGTGCAAGAAGGACAGTACATGTACTACATTTCTATAGCCGATGGGTTTGGTGGATTTAACGAACGACGCGGCGCTGTCTTGATGTTAGTTTCCAAAGACTAAGCTCTAATTCATTAATGTCCTATAAGTTGGGCAATCATTTATTACCTTTGCACGAATTTATTTGCGAACAAAGTAAATTCCTACTGTTCAATGCAGTCACAAGATTCCAAAATAATGGGAGAAGGACTTACCTATGATGATGTCCTTTTAGTTCCTGCCTATTCCGAAGTTCTTCCAAGAGACGTTAGTATTCATACTCGACTCACCAAAAAGATTACGCTCAAAACTCCCATCATATCATCAGCGATGGACACAGTTACCGAGTCTGAAATGGCAATTGCTATGGCTAGAAGTGGCGGAATTGGGGTGATTCATAAGAACATGAGTATTGATGCTCAAGCTCAAGAAGTAAGGAAAGTAAAAAGGTCTGAAAGTGGAATGATTCAAGACCCCATCATACTTCACCGCAACAGCACTGTCGGAGATGCTTTAACCATCATGGCAGAAAATCGAATTGGCGGAATTCCAGTTGTTGATGGTGAAAATCACCTGGTTGGAATTGTTACCAATCGTGACCTTCGTTTCGAAAAAGTAATGACTCGTCCTATTGAAGAAGTAATGACGAGTGAGAATTTGGTAACCGCACTTCAAGGTTCTGATCTTGCAAAGGCAGAATCTATCCTCCAAGTTCATAAAATTGAGAAGCTACCAGTCGTTGACGCTGATTATAAGCTCGTTGGCTTGGTGACTTATAGAGACATCATTAAACTCAAGCAATACCCAGAATCTTGCAAAGATGAATACGGGCGATTGAGAGTTGCAGCCGCTACAGGAGTAACTTCCGATTTGCTAGATAGAACAGCGGCTTTGGTTAAAGCTGGCGTTGACGTCATCGTAATTGACACTGCGCACGGTCACACCCAAGGAGTGGCAAACGCGCTTAAATCAGTGAAGAAAAAGTTTCCTGATTTGGAGGTAATCGTCGGTAATATTGCCACTGCAGAAGCTGCTAAATTTCTTATGGAAAATGGCGCTGATGCTGTGAAAGTAGGTATCGGCCCAGGCTCAATTTGCACCACTAGAATCATCGCTGGAGTAGGGGTTCCTCAACTCACAGCTGTAATGGAAGTGGCAAAAGCACTGGAAGGTTCAGGCATTCCAATTATCGCTGATGGCGGCGTGAGATATACAGGGGATATTGTAAAAGCTCTAGCTGGAGGCGCAGATACTGTTATGATAGGATCTATGCTAGCCGGAACAGAAGAGTCTCCTGGTGAAACAATCATCTACGAAGGAAGAAAGTTTAAAAGCTATAGGGGGATGGGTTCTATTGAGGCCATGCAGCACGGCTCCAAAGACAGATACTTCCAAGATGCAGAAGACGATATTAAGAAATTGGTTCCAGAAGGAATTTCTGGAAGAGTTCCTTACAAAGGGACGGCACGTGAAGTGATGTTTCAGATAGCCGGCGGCTTGCGCGCTGGAATGGGATATTGTGGAGCAAAAGATATGACTGCTCTACAAAAGGCACGGTTTGTGCGTATCACCAACGCCGGCGTGAAAGAATCACATCCACATGATGTCACAATCACACGAGAAGCACCTAATTATAGTTTAAGATAATATTGATATGAAGTTCAAAATTGAAACAATGAAAAGCAATTTATTCACCGCAGCAATTAGCATGGTGTTCCTCCTTGTTTTTATGGGCGTATCTGCACAAGAAGAGGTCGTTCTGACTGTTGAAGGAGAAAAGGTAACAAAGGCAGACTTTGAAAGCATTTTCAGAAAGAATAACAGAGACTCTGTGATTACAAAAGAATCTTTGGATGAATACCTTGAGCTCTTCATCAATTTCAAACTTAAAGTAAAAGAAGCTAAAGAGCTTGGACTAGATACCAATCAGGCGTTTATCAAAGAACTTGCTGGATACCGTAAGCAATTGGCTCGCCCTTATCTAGTAGACAGCGATTTGCTTGATGCATTAATCAAGACGGCTTATGAAAGGAAAAAAACAGAGATCAGAGCAAGTCATATTTTAGTGAAGCTTGACGTTAATGCCACAGCTGATGACACTTTAAAGGCTTGGAACAAAGCCATCTCATTCAGAAACAAGCTTGTTAAAGGTGCTGATTTTGCTGATGTAGCAAAAGGAAAAGCAGGTTCAGATGATCCTTCAGCAGCAAACAATGGCGGAGACCTCGGATACTTTAGCGTCTTCCAAATGGTATACCCTTTCGAGGAAGCTGTCTTTAACCTTGAAATTGGAGAAATCAGTCAGCCTGTACGCACACGTTACGGATACCACATTGTGAAAGTAACCGACCGCAGACCGGCTCGTGGTGAAGTAGAAGTTGCTCACCTCCTCATCAACGTTAAAAACACGATGGATCAAGAGGAAGTTGCAGCTGGAGAAAAGAAGATCCGTGAAATCTATCAGCAAATTAAAGATGGTGCTGAATTTGGTGAGATGGCACTTCGTCATTCTGAAGATAGAAGCACGGCTAAAGATGGTGGTAAATTGCCGTTTTTCGGCACAGGAAAAATGGTTGAACCGTTTGAAGTTGCCGCATTTGGAGTCAGTGTTGGTGAAGTCAGCGAGCCTTTCTTAACCCAGTACGGATGGCATATCATTAAAGGACTTGATAAAAGACCTGTCCCTTCATTTGAAGAGCTAGAATCTGACATTAAAACTCGTGTGTCCCGCGACTCACGAGCTGAACTCACAACCTCTTCCTTCCTGAATAAGCTGAAGAAAGAATATAATGTGCAATCTTATCCGAAAGTCTTAAACAAACTTGTACAAGCGGCAGATTCTAATATCTGGGATGGATCGTTGGTCGTGAGTGAAAAAATCATGAGCGAAACTCTTCTGAGCATCGCAGGAAAAAATTATTCGACTACTGAATTCATCAACTATCTAAAAGGTAGAAAGCAGAATCGCAAAAGAACTCCAGATAGAATAGTTAGAGATAAATTCTCTGAATGGGAAGAGTCAACGCTGATGGATTATGAAGATTCTAAGCTGGAATCAAAACACAATGCTTTCAGATTATTGATGAATGAATACAGAGACGGCATTCTTCTCTTTGAATTGACAGACCAAAAAGTATGGTCTAAAGCAGTTCAAGACAGCACGGGATTAGCTGCATTCTACAACGAACACAAGATGGATTACATGTGGCCAGAGAGATACAATGCTACCATATATTCTTGCGCCAATCCTGAGATTGCCAAGCAATTGAGAAAATTGCTGAAGAAGAAAAAAGGAATGGATGTGATCAAGTCTACACTCAACGCTAAGAGTGAGTTGAATGTGAAAATTGACGAGGGTATGTTCACTTTAGAAGATCGAGAAATTCTGGCTAAAGTTTCAAAGTCAAAAGGACTGAGTGACAACATCGATTTCAACGGTCAAACTTGTATTGTCAATGTGAAGGAGTTTCTTTCACCTCAACCTAAAAAGTTGACTGAAGCTAAAGGATTGGTTACTGCCGATTACCAAAAATTCTTAGAGCAAGAATGGATCAAGGAGCTGAGAAAAAAATACAGCTTCCAGGCTAATGAAAAAGTACTTCATAGCATACGTTGAGAACCTGTTGTTTTACCCTCCTACTAGTCCTGGCTCTTAGCTCTTGCGGCCCCAAGGAAGAAACTCCTCAGGCTGTGGCTTGGGCTTTTAACTCTGCCTTAACACTCGAGGAATTGTCTTCGGTTATTCCGGATAATTCTTCCCCTGAAGACAGTATCCGAATCGCTGAACAATTCATCAATTCTTGGTTCAGAGAGCAGGTCGTTTTGTACCATGCAAACAATGCACTTCAAGAGGATCAAAAGGAGTTTAGCACTCAGTTGGAAGCATACCGAAAATCACTTTTGGTTTATGCGTATGAAAGTGAATTGGTATCTCAAAAATTAGACACGGTAGTATCTGACAAATTAATCACAGAGTACTACAGGAATAATCAGGACAATTTTCAATTGAAGGATTATATAGTTCAAGCAAAATTTTGCATCCTAGATGCTGAAACACCCAAGCTCAACAAGTTTTCTAAGCTCTTTTATTCAAAAGATTCATTAGATCAGGAAGAGTTGGAAGAATTTTGCATCCAAAACAGTGCTCGCTACTATTTCGAAGAAAACCAATGGCTTTACTTTGATGACCTGCTGAAAGAAGTTCCAATTGAGGTCTTCGACAGAGAGAGTTTTCTTAAAAAGAGCAAAACAATAGAGTTCGAGAAGGATAACCAACTATATTTCCTGATTCTTAAAGACTATAAATTAAAAGACGGCGTTTCACCCCTGAGCTTAGAGAAGGAAAATATTCGGAATGTTTTGCTGAATGTCAGGAAGAATGAACTGCTGAATAAAATGCGCAATGATCTATTCAATGATGCTATTAAAAAGAAAGACATTCGGGTTGTTCCGAGTAAATAAATCATTTCTATTCATCCCTTTTATGCTCTTGGCGTTTGTCACCAAGTCGCAGCCTACTGATGTTGAAATAATCGACAATATTGTTGCTGTAGTTGGCAATGAAATTATTTTAAGGTCAGAAATCGCAACCCAGCGCTTGGAACTTAAAAGAAGGGGAATGAATGTGGATGATCAAGCAGAAGGAGTCATTTTGGAAGAAATGATGCTTCAAAAGCTGATGGTTCACATGGCAAAAGTCGACAGTATTGAAGTGAGCGATGCTGAAATACAAGCCGAAATGGAAGAAAGGCTTGCCCACTTCATCACTCAGTTCGGAAGTGAAGAGGCCTTTGAAGAGTTTTACGGAAAAAGTATTCCAGAATTTAGGCTTGAATTTGAAGACCCGCTAAAAGAGCAATTGTTGGTAGAAAAGTACAGACCATCAATTACTTCAAGTGCAAAAGTTACTCCCCAAGATATCGTAGAGTACTTTGAAAGCATTCCAAAGGATAGCCTTCCACTTATAGAATCTGAAATTCAGTATTCTCATATCATCGCAAAACCCAAAGTGCGCCAACAGGCCAAAGATCAAGTAGTTCATTTGCTTGACTCTATCCGCCAAGACCTTATTGATGGCAAAACAACCATGTTGGTGCAAGCCGCCCGTCATTCCGAAGATCCAGGATCAAAATTTAAAGGGGGCTGCTATGAGTTGATTCGAAGAGGATCATTCGACCCGGCCTATGAAGCAGCTGTTTTCAACACCAAAGAAGGTGGAGTATCACAGGTGTTCGAATCACAATTTGGCTATCACATCGTTCAAGTAAAAGAAAAACGAGGAGAGCTCTTTACCAGCTGTCACATCTTGAAAAGACCTGAAATAAAGCAGTCTGACCTCGATAAGGCAAAAGTTAGACTTGATTCAATTGTGAGTGTTATAAGAACAGATTCCCTCAGCTTTTCGAAAGCCGCTGAAAGATTCTCAGACGATAAAGAGTCAGCCAATCAAGGTGGAAAAGTCGTTGACCCCAGAACCAAAGTGAGTCGTTTTGAAATGAATAGTCTTGATCCTACTTTATTCTTTGTGATTGATGAGCTAGAGCCGGGACAATTGTCAGAAGCTTTAGAGTATGAAAAAGAAGACGGCACTAAAGCATGGAGAATAATTAGGCTCGACACACGCAGCACTCCGCACAAAGCCAATCTCAAAGACGACTATCAATTGATTCAAATGATGGCAGAACAAGATGCCCAAGAGCTGGTTATGGAATCTTGGATCAAAGAACATGTCACCCAAACTTATGTTAAAGTTAAACCCGAATTCGACACTTCTGCTTTTCGTTACGATTGGCTGAATGATAATCCGTAATTTCGGAACCTCGAAAGATTAAAACACACCATGTCAGATATCCATTTCAATTCAGATAAAGAAGCGTTAGATAGTTTAAAGGAGAAGGTAAAAATCCTGAATGCGGAAATTGCCAAAGTAATTATCGGTCAAGATGACGTCATCCAGACGACTTTAATCGGTATTTTCAGCAATGGTCACTGCCTTTTAGTTGGTGTGCCTGGACTAGCAAAAACTCTACTTGTCAATACTATTTCAGATGCCTTGGGATTGAGTTTCAATAGAATTCAGTTCACCCCTGACCTTATGCCTTCTGACATAATCGGTTCTGAAATATTGGATGAAAACAGACAGTTCAAATTTGTTAAAGGTCCACTCTTTTCGAATATCATTTTGGCGGATGAAATCAACAGAACTCCTCCTAAAACCCAATCTGCCCTCTTAGAGGCGATGCAAGAAAGAACGATCACCGCCGGTGGCAAACGCTATGAATTGCCCAATCCTTTCTTTGTACTCGCTACTCAAAACCCGATTGAGCAAGAAGGTACCTATCCCCTGCCTGAAGCCCAACTCGATAGATTCATGTTCAACATTTGGGTGGACTACCCAAGTTTTGAAGAGGAATTAAACGTGGTGAAGAGAACAACCGGAGGCGTTACCAGTCAAGTGTCTGAGGTCATTTCTATTGAAGAAATAATTTTCTACCAGCAATTGGTTCGCAGAATTCCAGTTCCTGACAATGTCTTCGAATATGCTGTAAAGTTGGTCGCTAAAACTCGTCCGAATGGGGAGTTTGCGAATGAAATGATAAACTCCTTCATTTCTTGGGGAGCTGGACCACGTGCTTCGCAGTACCTAATCGTAGGAGCTAAATGCCATGCTGCCCTTCAAGGGAAGTATAGCCCTGACATTGAAGATGTTCAAGCCGTTGCAGTAGCCGTTCTTCGTCACCGTATCGTTAGAAACTACAAGGCAGAGGCTGAAGGATATTCAGTCGAAGACATCATCGAGTCCTTACTCTAGTATTTTCCTTGCTTTAACCCAGATTATGCATTAGAACTTCGTTGCGAGGCCTGAAATGGCAATGATATCATGGGTTTTGGTGAGAAGACGTAGCGTAAGCTACGGTGCCGAAACAAAATCCAGGGAACCAATTGATATCGCAGCCATTTCAGGTGGTAGTAGATTTTCTAATGCATATTCTGGGTTTAATCTTCCCTAAGATCTTGGCTATCCAGTCATCCTCTAAGAAGAGCGTGTACCCAATAATCATAGCGGTTCCAAAGTCTACTAGACCTATTCCGAATATGATGAATAGATGAAAGAGCAATCCTAAACTCAACCAAATCAGTTTAGTTCTCTTGATCCAGACGAATACAAAAAACAGACTCTGGTAAATCAATCCAAACCAAGTCATCAGTTTCAGCAGGCCTTCCTGAGGCAGAAGATAGCTTTGGAGAAAATTCGAAGAATAGGCCTCAGTGTGCAATACATAGAATAATGCATCTCCATTAATCCAGTCTGTTCCTGTCCATTTCCACCATGCTGCAATGGTATAAACCAATAAGAATTGAACCACACAAGCCATGTAGCTAAAATTGGAAAGTAGAATTCCGCTTGCATCCTTAGGATTCGATTTGGCGAAAATCAAGTAAAAGGAGAAAATCCACATCAGAATATACCCTCCATTCAGTGCTAAATAGGCTGGAAAGTACAGCATGCCAGCTGTCACATACACCACCAATCTAGGAATCCATCCCAACTTACCGAACAAGGCCAGCAGCAATGCTAATCCGTGAATACTCAAAATGAGGACATCTAAATCCCTCATATAATTCAACAGAAAAAAGAGATTATTGACCAAGCCTGGTTGATTTGAAAGCGGCAAGATCATCGAGTCTCTGCCCCACACCAAATCTGCCGCAGGAAGTAAATACAGCAAATTGAAGACGAACCAGCTATAGACCAAAATCTGGAAAATTCGCATGGCTTGCGGTTTCCACAATGAGTGATCAAATCGCGCTATGAGCTTTTCCAACTTCATCAGTTCGCTTGTTGAGTTGAAAGAATTGGATACTCTACTGTTCTCAGCTCGGCAGGTGCACCGCTGCCCGGTTTGGGCGCATAAGACACATTCAATTTCAATTGTAGACTGTCAATATTTTCTTGATTAAGCTTTTTCAATTCCGCCCGCACCAAATAAACTGCCCCGCGATAATGACCTTGAGTCACCACTTTATCAAATTGAGGAATCTTATTTTCATAGTATAGATTATCACGCAATTGGTTGGTCAGATAATGATTGAGCTTCTGGGCAATTCTGGCTTGTACAGGATGGCCCTCTCCCCCAGGAAAACAGGAGCTGCTTTGCCAATCGTTCCACTGTCCCTGATAATAATACCGATATTCTAGATCGCTGTGCCATTTCGGAACATCGGGAGCAAACAAACTCCAGCCTTGATAGAAGGAAGGATACATATAGCCAGCGGCGAGTTCAGAAACTTTCGCTGGGAAATACTGCTTGGGCAAGGTATAAATCAAGCTGATGAGAAAATGCACGAAAAAGAAGCCCAGGCAAAGCAAGAACAATCCCTTTTGGATGAATCTGTTCTTTTTGAAGACTTTTTTACTCGCTTCCTTCATAAAAACCTAGTATTCTGTGCATATTGTATTGAATGCCGAAGGTATTTAATTGATTTCAATATCTTATTTTTGTTCAAAACCTTCTTTCATGATCCCAGCGAATGATCCCACCCTTAAATCATGGGTGGACGTGCCGACAGCAAGTGATTTTCCAATCCAAAATTTACCTTTCGGAATTTTTAAAACTGATAGTCTCGATCACCGTGTTGGTGTAGCTATTGGAGAGCATATCCTAGACCTTAAAACGCTTCATGTTTTAGGCTATTTCAAGAATCTCCCGTTCAGTAAAGAAGATTTTAGCAGCGCTTACCTAAACCCCATTATTTCACACGGGAAATTAGCGACTCGAGAACTTAGAGGGAGGATTTCCGATATTCTAAACAGTGATAATGCTGAGCTTAGAGATAAAAGCCATTACATAGAACAAGCGCTAATACCGATGAAAGAAGCTGCTATGCTTCTTCCCGTTGACATTAGAGATTATACTGATTTTTATTCCTCTCGTGAGCATGCAACCAACGTGGGCACCATGTTCAGAGATCCGAATAACGCATTACTTCCCAACTGGTTGCATTTGCCCGTGGCTTATCACGGTAGAGCTTCTTCGATAATTGTTTCAGGAGAACCTATCATCCGTCCAAAAGGCCAAACTAGACCTGATGACAATGCACCTCCAGTTTTTGGGCCAACCAAACTTTTGGATTTTGAATTGGAAATGGGATTTATTACTTATCCTGGGAAACCCCTTGGACAGAGCATTGGGACTGATGAAGCTGACAATTTTATTTTTGGGATGGCTTTATTCAATGATTGGTCAGCAAGAGATATTCAAAAGTGGGAATATGTTCCACTTGGACCATTCTTAGCAAAAAATTTCGCCTCTTCTCTATCACCGTGGATAGTTACTCTCGACGCATTGGAGCCATTTAGAATTCCCGGTCCAGTTCAAGACCCTAAGGTTTTGCCTTATCTGGAGTATTCTGGCGACAAACATGTTGACATCCAACTTGAAGTACTCATCCAACCACATGATGAAGCTGAATCAAAAATCTGTCAATCCAATTACAAGCACATGTATTGGAACATGAATCAGCAATTGGCGCACCACACGGTGAATGGATGTAATATTCAAGCCGGCGATTTAATGGCGAGTGGTACAATTAGCGGTGCTGATTCCTCTGCCTATGGCTCAATGCTCGAATTGACCTGGAGAGGAAGCAAGCCTATCACGCTTTCAGATGGAACTGAGCGGAAATTCATTCAAGATCACGACACAGTTATTATGCGCGGATATAGCGTTAAAAACAATGTTCGCATTGGATTTGGCGAAGTAAGCACTAAGGTTCTACCAGCCTTGTAGTATGGATATGACCGCAGAAGATATCGCCCTCGAAAATAAAGAAATCCTATCGAGGTACAGGAGCCTATTGAGAGCATCTCATCGCTCTCGATCTGCCCAAGACCGCAAGGAACTTCGGAAAGCATTTGATATTGCATTGGATGCCCACAAGGATATGCGCCGCAAAACGGGTGAGCCTTACATCTACCACCCAATTGCAGTTGCAAAGATTGTAGCCGAAGAAATTGGGTTAGATACCATCTCAATTGTTTGCGCACTTCTTCATGATACTGTCGAAGATACAGAGATCACCCTCGAAGATGTTGAACGATTATTTGGGAAGAAAGAGCGACAGATTATTGACGGACTCACAAAGATTTCCGGTGTTTTTGATCAGACATCCTCCGCGCAAGCTGAAAATTTCAGAAAGATGCTACTCACATTATCGGATGATGTGAGGGTAATATTGATAAAGCTAGCAGATAGACTTCACAATATGCGCACCTTGGACTCAATGGCCAGGGATAAGCAACTGAAAATTGCATCTGAGACCTTGTTCATGTACGCCCCTTTGGCGCATCGACTGGGATTGTACAACATCAAAACAGAATTAGAAGACCTCAGTCTCAAGTACAAAGAACCGGAAGCATTCGAGGAAATTACCAGTAAACTTCAAAAGACACAGCCCGTTCGTACACGGTTTGTAAATAAATTCATGCTTCCTATTAAGCGGGAGTTGGAGAAAGATAGTCTTGATTTCGAGATCAAAGGCAGAACAAAAAGCATCTATTCCATTTGGAATAAAATGCAAAAAAAGCATGTCAGCTTCGAAGAAATCTATGATGTATTCGCAATCAGAATCATTGTTGATACACAAAGAGAAAAAGAAAAAGCTGCAGCATGGAAGGCCTATTCCGTGGTGACTGATTTCTATCAACCCAATCCTGACCGCTTGAGAGATTGGATTTCAATTCCAAAAGCAACCGGATACGAAAGTCTGCACACTACGGTGATGAGTCCATCGGGAAAATGGGTGGAGGTTCAAATCCGTTCTAAGCGGATGGATGAAATCGCGGAGAAGGGATATGCAGCCCACTGGAAATACAAAGGAGGCGAAGAAAAATCGGTTGAAAACAACCTCGATCATTGGTTGTCACAAATTCGGGATGTGCTTGAAAGTGATTCTGAAAATGCTTTGGAGTTTATTGACAACTTTAAACTCAATTTATTCTCAGAAGAAATATACATCTTCACCCCGAATGGAGATTTAAAAACTCTACCGAAAGGAAGTACAGCCTTAGATTTCGCCTATTACATTCACTCCCAAATTGGAGATACTTGTATCGGAGCTAAAGTCAATCACCGCTTGGTTCCTTTGAGTTATGAATTGAAAAGCGGAGATCAGGTTGAGATTCTTACCTCTAAGAAACAAAAACCAAAAGAAGACTGGCTGAAGTATGTGATTACAGCTTCTGCCAAGCAAAAAATTCGTCAAGCTCTCAAAGAAGAGAAAAAGGAAACTGCTGGAATGGGCAAAGAAATGCTTGAACGTAAATTCAAAGCATTGGGAGTCCAGTTCGACAGTCCAAACCTTCTCGAAATTGAGAAGTATTTCGATGTTGATTCTACGATTGAACTCTATTTCCAGATTGCCAATGGGCGTTTCGATCTTAAAAAACTGAAAGGCTACAGTGTTGAAGGTGGGCAATTGGTTTTTGAAAAGAATAGACCCGAGCCCAGCACAAGAAATGACGAGCCGAAGCTGGCGACACCGGTTCCTGGCAAACACGATACGCTCTTGATTGGAGACGACAAACAGACCATGGATTATACCTTGGCTACCTGCTGTAATCCAATTCCAGGTGATGAAGTTTTCGGGTTCGTAACTGTGAGCGAAGGAATTAAAATTCACCGTACGAATTGTCCAAATGCCGAGCACCTGATGAGTCATTTCGCTTATCGTGTTATTCGAACGCGCTGGGCAAGTAAAGAGAAGCTTCGGTTTGAAGTGGGATTGCGTTTCACAGGAATCGATGATATGGGATTGGTAAATTCAATTACCAGCATTATTTCTTCGAACATGAACGTGAATATGAAAAGCATCAGCTTCGAGAGTAATGACGGTATTTTTGAAGGACAAGTGATGGTATTGGTTCATGACACAACACACTTGTCAGAGCTGATGGAAAAATTAAGAAGTGTAGAAGGAGTTTTAACTGTAGATCGCTTTGATAGCTCGGCAAACTCTTGATTGAGTGAGAGCATTTCCTCAAAAAGAAACAAAAGCTCAGCGATTTCGTACTTTTATTGGTTAACATGATAAGCGCCACCCCAGAAATACAAGAAAAGGTCAAGAATGTGTTCTCAGCATATCTTGAAAAGAACGGACATCGGAAAACTCCCGAGCGCTTCGCCATACTTCAAGAAATCTATGAATACACTGGGCATTTCGATATTGAATCTTTGTATGTGAAGATGAAAACTAAGAAATACAGAGTGTCAAGAGCTACGTTGTACAATACAATAGAGCTACTACTCGCCTGTAACTTAGTGAGGAAGCACCAATTTGGGAAGAACTTGGCTCAGTTTGAAAAATCGTATGCGAATCAGCAACACGATCATATCATTCTGACAGATTCAGGCGAGGTGATTGAGTTTTGTGACCCTAGGGTTCAAAACATAAAGTCAACATTAGAAGAAATTTTCGGCATTGATATTATGCATCATTCGCTGAATTTTTACGCAAAAAAAAGAAATTCAGAATCCTCATAGCTATGCTCTTCGAATACGATTCTTACCTTCGCGACCAGTATAAGGTCTTCCTTCTCAAGGGGAAATTTATTGAACATGAATCAGCTCAACAACTGATGGACGAGTTAAAAGCCGATGTTGAGGGCGATACCAGCCGATTTCTAATCGATTTAGGCGGTTTAAACTACATGAATAGTGTAGGAATAAACAGTATTGTTCGACTGGTTCACATGATCAATTTAAACAATGGCTCCCTTGTTTTTTCGAATGTACCTGATAGAATTAGAGAACTTTTGGAATTAATTCGATTAAACTCTATTCTGTCGATTTGTGACAATGAACAAGATGGTATTAAAACCCTCCTAAATTGAGGGAAAAATCTGCTTAAGCAATGAAAGTTGATGTTCTATTAGGCCTACAATGGGGCGATGAAGGTAAAGGCAAAGTTGTAGATGTCCTTACGCCAAAATATGATATTATCGCTCGTTTTCAAGGAGGTCCAAATGCAGGGCATACCCTCGAGTTTAACGGAATAAAACACGTGTTACACACCATCCCATCAGGGATATTTCACGAGAACACCCTCAATGTAATAGGCAACGGAGTAGTGGTTGACCCTGTGATTTTCAAAAGGGAAATTGCCGCTTTGAAAGACCTCAATGTCGATGTGAAAAATCGACTGCTCATAAGCAGAAAAGCACATCTCATCCTTCCTTCACATCGATTGCTAGACGCAGCATCAGAAGCAGAAAAGGGCAAGGAAAAAATTGGATCTACCTTAAAAGGAATTGGTCCAACTTATATGGATAAGACCGGCAGAAACGGATTGAGAATTGGTGATATTTTCAGAAGCGATTTCATGGAGAGATACCAAAAACTCCTTGAAAAGCACAAAAGAATTCTAGCATTTTACGATTTCTCCTACGACTTATCGACTCTTGAACCGGATTGGTTCGACGGCATAGAATTGTTGCGCACCCTCACTCCAATTGATAGTGAGCAGTTCTTGAACGATCAGTTGAAACAAGGTAAAAGCATATTGGCAGAAGGAGCTCAAGGCTCTTTATTGGATATTGATTTTGGATCCTATCCATTTGTAACCTCCAGCAACACGGTGGCTGCAGGAGCTTGCACGGGATTAGGCATTGCGCCAAATTCTATCGGAGAAGTAATTGGAATCTTCAAAGCATATTGCACCCGAGTTGGAAGTGGACCATTTCCTACCGAACTTCATGACAGCGTTGGAGAACGGATTCGCGAAATGGGACATGAATTCGGCGCAACCACAGGACGACCTAGACGCTGCGGCTGGATTGATCTTCCTGCATTGAAGTACGCCATCATGATCAATGGTGTGACTCAATTAAACATGACGAAAGCTGATGTCCTGAGTAGTTTTGATACCATCAGAGCTTGCACATCGTACCAAACACCAGAAGGAGTAATCGATCATTTCCCGTACAGTATTGATGAGAATGAACTCCAACCAATTTTTGAAGATATTAAAGGCTGGAGCGCTGATTTAACAGGAATGAGAACCGAACAGGAACTTCCTTCAGAGTTGATGGATTATGTAAAGTATTTGGAGAATGCTCTTCAAGTGCCCATTACAGTAGTTTCAGTCGGACCGGACCGCACCCAGACCATTCTTCGTGAATCAGTACTTGCGTAATTTTTGGCTCGATTCCTGCGTTAATAAGCGCATGAAATCTATTTTGCTACTCTCTCTTTCAATGTGCTGGGCTGCCTCAACAATTGTGGGGCAGAAAAAAGTAGAAATCATTCAATCCAATTCCCTCGATTTTGATTTTCATGTGGCAGATGCCCAACGTCTGATTGGCAATGTCATTTTGAAATACGGAGAGGTGAAATTGTACTGCGACTCAGCCTACAAGTATGAGAACCAAGATTTTGACGCTTTTGGAAACATTAGAATTGTTCAAGGTGACAGCCTAAACCTTCGTGGTAAAAGCCTGAGATTTACTTCGGCTGATAAAATCGCGAGAATGAGAGATAACGTTGTGCTCCAGGACAAAGACATCACCCTCACCACAGAATTTCTCGATTACAACCTCGACACCGAACAAGCTTATTATTACAACGGTGGAAAAATGCTGAGTCGAAGCAATCAAAATGTGCTTACCTCAGCAACCGGCTATTACGATACCGTTTCAGAGATGCTGTTTTTCAGAAAAGATGTTGAACTCACTAATCCGGAGTACCAAGTATGGTCGGATACCTTGAAGTACAACCCAATATCCGAAAAGGCCTTTTTCTTTGGACCGACCAACATCAAATCGGACAATACTACCATCTATTGTGAAAACGGATGGTACGATACTAAAAAAGAAATCTGTCAATTCAACAAAAATGCAGTGATCAATTCTGGAGCGAACATCCTTTCGGGTGACAGCATTTTTTATGACGGAGAACAAGGCTTCGGAGAGGTTTTTAGAAATGTAGCCATCTCAGACACCACCAGCAAATACTTGATCACTGGCAATTATGGCTGGCACCACAGAGACAATGAAACTTCTTTTGTAACGGGTGATGCATTAATGACTCAAGCCATGGATCAAGATAGCCTTTACCTGCACGCAGATACCTTGCGCGCTATGCCTGACACCCTCCAACTCAAGAGGATTGTAGCCTATAAAAATGCCCGTTTCTTCAAATCCGATTTGCAAGGGAAGGCGGACAGTCTGATTTATTTGCAAAGCGATTCTACCATATACTTCTACAACAACCCTATTCTTTGGTCAGAAGAGAATCAGCTCAGTGGGGACTCTATCCGTATAAAAACGTTTGAAGGAAAAATCGACAAGCTAGTCTTGAATGGCAATTCTTTCATAATTTCTGAAGTCGTTCCTGGAAAGTTCAATCAAATTAAGGGTAGAAATATGGACGGGATATTCCGAGAGAACAAGCTCAAATTTGTACTCGTGAAAGGAAACGGTCAAACGGTTTACTATCCAACAGAAACCGACGAAAACGACAAGATTCGCGCAGTAGGTTTGAATAAAGTTGATTGCAGTGATTTGCGTATCACCATTGAGGAGAATGCCATTCAACAAATCTCATTTATCAATAATCCATCGGGAAAATTGGTCCCAAACAATCTACTTGAAGAAGGAGATGAATTTTTAGAAGGTTTTCTGTGGGAGATTCAATCCCGACCGAAATCCGTTGAAGACCTATTCAAAGATTAGTCTTGGAGACTCCCTTCAGCAAAAAGCGGAAATGCTGACATCATCGATTTTACTTCCGTAGCAATTGACTTAAGCTTAGCCTCATTGTCATGGTGAGTGATGGCTTGATCGATAAAGTCAACCAATCGGTCAATATCAGTAAGTCCCAATCCACGAGTGGTAATCGCCGAAGTCCCAACACGAATTCCAGAAGTAACAAAAGGCGATTTATCATCGAAAGGAACCATATTCTTGTTCACCGTGATATCGGCTAATCCCAGGCATGCTTCAGCAGCTTTACCGGTAATACCCTTAGACCTTAAATCAATCAGCATGCTGTGGTTTTCTGTCCCCCCTGAAATGATGTGAAACCCTTTGGAGATCAATCCCTCCGCCATTCTATTGGCATTGGCAATGACTTGTTGTCCATAAGCTTTGAAGCCCGGCTGAAGTGCCTCTCCAAAAGCTACTGCCTTGGCTGCGATGACATGTTCAAGCGGACCGCCTTGCAATCCTGGGAAAACACCTCCATCTATAACAGCAGTCATCATTTTAAGCTGACCTTTTGGAGTCATGATTCCCAAGGTATTTTCGAAATCCTTGCCCATCATGATTAAGCCTCCTCGAGGACCCCTCAACGTTTTGTGGGTGGTGGTGGTTACAAAGTGGCAATGTGGAATTGGGTCATTCAATAATTTAGCGGCAATTAAGCCAGCAGGATGAGCCACATCCGCCAAAAGCAAAGCACCTACTTCGTCCGCAATACTTCTGAACTCGGCATAATCCCAATCTCTAGAATACGCTGAAGCTCCACAAATCATCAATTTTGGCTTCACTTCCAGCGCTTTTGCCCTTACCGTATCCATATTCACTCTTCCTGTTTCTCTTTCTACACCGTAAAAATGTGCTTGGTAAAGTTTTCCAGAAAAATTGACAGGTGAGCCGTGAGTTAAGTGCCCTCCGTGTGAAAGGTCAAATCCTAGGATGCTATCGCCAGGCTTCAGCACCGACATCATAACAGCCGCATTCGCACTTGCACCGGAATGAGGCTGAACATTGGCCCAAGTTGCGCCGAACAATTCACACACCCTATCGATGGCAAGCTGCTCAACTTGATCAACAATTTCACAACCGCCGTAATATCTTTTTCCCGGTAATCCCTCCGCATATTTATTCGTTAACACCGACCCCATCGCTTCTAAAACTTGCTCACTCACAAAATTCTCCGATGCAATTAGCTCAACACCATTGATTTGGCGACTTCTTTCGCGTTCGATCAAATCGAATATTAACTCATCTCTTTTCATGCTTCGAAATTACAAAAAAGGGCATCAATTGATCTTTTACAAGCCATTCTTATTGCTTTATCTTTGAACTCATGAGTAAACGCTTCCAATTGTTCGTCCTATTGCCCCTTATCTCTCTGCTTAGCGCTTGCCATATCAACCACAGCAATCCCAGCGAATCTACCGCCATGACTCACGAAAACAGCAACAGACTAATTAACGAAAGCAGCCCTTACTTGCAGCAACACGCATACAATCCCGTTGATTGGTATCCTTGGGGAGAGGAGGCTTTTGAGAAAGCGAAAAACGAAGACAAACTGGTCTTGATTAGCATAGGCTATTCCGCCTGTCACTGGTGCCATGTCATGGAAAGAGAAAGTTTTGAAGATAGCATCACTGCCAAATACATGAACGAACATTTTGTGTGTATCAAGGTAGATCGGGAAGAAAGGCCAGATGTTGACCAAGTATATATGACGGCAGTTCAATTGATGACTCAGCGCGGAGGATGGCCATTGAATTGCTTCACTTTAGCAGATGGAAGACCCATTTTTGGAGGGACCTATTTCCCGAAAGACCAATGGATGAATTCCATGGAATCATTGATCGATCTGCAAAAAAATGAAATGAATAAGTTACTTGAATACGCCGAAAGGTTAACTCAAGGAGTTCAGCAAAGTGAGCTATTGCCCAAGGCAGCAATGAGTGATTCTTTCAAAGCTGATGGGATGAATCAATTAGTGACGGAATGGAAACAGCATTGGGACCGAAAAACTGGGGGACCGAATAGAGCTCCGAAGTTTCCACTTCCTAACAACTACGAATTTCTCATGCAGTATGGCTACTTGAAAAACGACATTGAATCTCTCGATTATGTAAAACTGAGTTTGAAGAAAATGGCTTTGGGAGGAATTTACGATCAAGTAGGAGGTGGATTTGCGCGGTATTCTACGGATACCCAATGGAAAGTGCCACATTTCGAAAAGATGCTCTACGACAACGGGCAGCTGCTTTCGCTGTATTCCCATGCTTGGGAATTGTACCGAGAAGACTGGATGCGAACGATTGTAGAAGAGACGGTTGAATTTATTGAACGAGAATTGACTAGCGAAGACAACGGGTTTTATTCGGCTTTGGATGCAGATAGCGAGGGAGAAGAGGGCAAATTCTATGTTTGGAAAAAGGAGGAGTTGAAAGAAGTATTGCAAGACGATTACCAACTTGCCTCAGACTATTTTTCTGTAGATAGAAATGGGTTCTGGGAACACGGCAATTATATTCTTTTGTTGGATGAGGATGCTCGTGATTTCGCGGCATCTCGCGGCATGGCTAAGGAAGAACTCGATCAAAAAATTCGAGCTATAAAAGCTACGCTTCTTCAAGAGAGAAGCAAGCGTGTCAGACCTGGATTGGATCATAAAATCCTCTGCTCATGGAATGCCCTTACGATAAAAGGTCTGGCAGATGCTTACCAAGCTTTTGGAGACGAAAAGTTTCTAGAACTCGCAATAAAAAATGCACAGTTCGTCAGGAAAAATCTAATGAAAGAAGACGGTGGATTGTGGAGAAACTATGCGAATGGAGAGGCTTCCATCAATGCCTACCTCGACGATTATGCGTTTTTGATTGATGCTTACATTGCCTTGTACCAGTGTAGTTTCGATGAAGAATGGCTGCGAGAAGCAAAGCAGTTGAGCGATTATTGTCTCGATCATTTTTTCGATGAGCAAACGGGAATGTTCTTTTACACTTCTGATATTGATCCTCCATTGATTGCTCGAAAACAAGAAATCATGGACAATGTAATTCCGTCAAGTAATTCCGCAATGGCGAGAAATCTGAATGTACTCGGTATTGTTTTCGACAAATCCCACTATATCAAGATCTCTTCCCAAATGCTTCAAAATGTGCTAGACCACATGGATTATGGTCAAAGCTTTTCAAATTGGGGCATCTTATACTTAGATAAGAGCTTACCCTTCTTCGAAGTTGCTATTACCGGAAGTGAAGCAATGCAAGTTCGAAAGGAGTTAGCCGCAGAGTATATTCCAAGTGCCTTATTATTAGGTGCAAGA
>Ga0222689_1000154_pt1 | contig 30921 bp, 18 predicted proteins | sample AntAcemetage1231_FD_179838 | JGI IMG/M metagenome (GOLD analysis project Ga0222689, IMG submission 179838) | Saline water microbial communities from Ace Lake, Antarctica - #1231 | ecosystem: Environmental > Aquatic > Non-marine Saline and Alkaline > Saline | place: Antarctica: Ace Lake...
GTCTCAAAGGTTATTTCCCATTCGTTGTGGCATTCTTCCCCATTCATGGTAACCATCGGATAGAGAGCGGCTCCGTCGGTAAATCCAAGTTTTTCCGCGTTCTCTATGGCTTTTTGTAGATGGTTGTATCGGTACACCAACAACTGCCTAGCTATTTTTGAGTCATGGGTACTCAGGTAAAAAGGAAGGCAGTAAGCTTCTGTATCCCAATAGGTTGAGCCTCCGTATTTCTCGCCAGTGAATCCTTTTGGACCGATATTTAAACGTTCGTCTTTGCCAGTATAGGTTTGATTGAGGTGAAAAATGTTGAATCGGATGGCTTGTTGAGCGGCAACGTCTCCTTCAATGATAATGTCACCTGTTTCCCAAATTTTTGCCCAAGTTAATTCCTGCTCTTTCAATGCGGTCTCAAATCCCTTGCTAGCAATTCTGTTCGCTGCTTCTAAGGCAGCAGAGACTACCTTTTCGCTTATATAGTCTTGCGAGTTAACCAACCCAATGTACTTGTGAATGCAGACAGTCTCCTTTGCTCTGAGCTCAAATTCCGAAGAAATCTCAGCGTAAGCCTCCTTATGAGAATACTTCAGTTCGGCAACAGGAGAGATGTTCAATTGCATAGCAACTGCTACGTCAAATGCTGTTTTCTTGGTTTGTGAATGAACCCATCCTGTTTGCTTAGAAGCAGCAGAAGCTTGTTGATTCCAAAATCCTTCGTCGTAATTCGAGTCTTCATTTCGAACATCTGCATCGAGATATGACTTGATTTTTACACGATGATCGCTTGATTCAGCAGTTATCTTGAGCTCAATCGCAGCGGTTTCATCGTCCTGCATGGAACAGAATCTCCTGAAACTGAGCTTCAATTTTTTGCCGGAGTTCAGAGTAAGATCAAATGAGCGCTCTAAAACTCCTCGTTGCATATCAAGAATGCGGCTGAAGATTGAGATTTTAGATTTAGCTAGATCAACACTTTCCCCGTCAATTTCAATACTCAGACCAGTCCAGTTTGTTGAATTGAGAACCTTAGCGAAATACTCTGGATAGCCGTTTTTCCACCAGCCAACCCGCGTTTTATCTGGATAATAAACTCCTGCGACATAATGTCCCTGCAATGATTTTCCAGAGTAGTCTTCTTCAAATCCCGCGCGCTGCCCAAATTTGCCATTCCCAAGGCTAAAAATACTTTCAGAACTGCAATGATGAACAGGGTCAAAACCGAGTTCCACAATTCTCCACTCCTCTTCTTGAAGGTACTTAATCATAATACATCGAATGAATAGGCTGAATTATTCAGCTCAATTTCGAAAACAATTCAATCTTAGCAAAATTCATATCTGGAATCACCAGATCTGCTTCGGAAAGCATAGACTGCTCACCAACGCCTATGCATTTGAATTTACCTGCTTTTGCGGCTTGAACTCCGGCTTGAGCATCTTCAAAAACAACTGCTTCGGATGGAGATACTCCTATTTCTTCTGCTCCTTTGAGAAAAACTTCAGGATCTGGCTTGGAGAATGTGACTTGGTTTCCATCAATTATGGCGTCAAAATCATCCGTCATACCTATCATTTGAAGAATTTTAACTGCGTTTTTACTCGAAGACCCGAGGGCAGTCTTTATTCCAGCACTTTTCAATTCTTGAAAGAAAGCTGTAATTCCAGGAAGGATATCTTTCTCTGTCATATCCTCAATATACTCGAGGTACCAGTTGTTCTTCTTCTCCATCAGAAGAAGTTTTGTGTGGTTATCGAGATCTAAATTTCCTTTGGCTAAGATGACATCCAATGAATCGACGCGACTCAGGCCTTTCAGCTGTTCGTTAAAATGCTCGTCAATATCAATGCTGAGTTCATCTGCCAATCTCCTCCAAGCTTTAAAGTGATAAACGGCTGTATCTACAATCACACCGTCCATATCGAAAATACAAGCTTTAACCATTAGGATGTTTTTTTCTCGCGAATGCGCTGCATTGATTCTTGTTTGATGATGCCCATCATGACTAATTCTGCAGTAGCTGGATTGGTTGCTAATGGGATGTTTTGCCTGTTACAAGCTCTGATAAAATCAACCACATCAGCTTCGTAATCTTGGGTGATTTCAGGATCTCTGAAAAAGAACACCAATTCAGCATTTCCGCTGTCTACAAGCTTGGTAAGTTCCTTGTATCCTCCTTTTTTACCTGCAGACACGTGCTCTACTGGCACTGTAAAGTCTTTTTCTTCCACAAAATCTGCCGTTAAGCCAGTAGCGATAAGTTCACGGCCCCAAAGCCAGTCTGATCTCTCTTTTAAGAACTCAACGAGAAGTGGCTTCATGGTGTCGTGAGCGATGAGTACAATTTTCTTCATTGACGTTGTAATTCAGGAAGTTTAAAATGAAGGTGATAATCTACCAAACCATCAATTGGCTTTTGGATGACTCTACCCATATTAATATTCATTTTATCGCAACACTCTTTAAGTATATCTTGAAAGTAGAATGCGACACTCCCTACGAAGTGCGTTGGCACTTCTTTATAGTTTTTATAGCATTGAACATGAACATCTAAAAACTCCGTCATCCCCTTTCTAATCCATGCTTGCACATGTGGGTGAGTACTGAATTTTCCGATAAATTTCATGAAGGAAGCCAGATACACATTGGCATTTGGCTGATTGTATATTCTAGAAATCAATTCATCTTTGCTGAGTTGAAATTCTTGAGTGAATGCTTGATGAATATCGGCTGGAAGCTTCTTGTAGAAGTATTCTTTCAGAAGTATTTTACCGTAATAAGAGCCGCTAGATTCATCTCCAAGAATATACGCAAGCGAAGGAACCTCTTCAGAAACTTTCTCACCATCGAAAAAACAGCTATTTGAACCAGTTCCAAGGATACATGAAATCGCTGGATTCCCTTCATAAGTTGAGTAAGCAGCTCCTACCAAGTCATGATCAACATGAATTTTGGCATTCGTAAAAACTCTAGAAAGCCCTTGAATAATAATTTCATTCAATTTCTCAGTCGAACATCCAGCTCCATAAAAGAAAACCATTCTAATACCTTCGGCCTCATTCGCTATAGAAGGATGAGCCTTCAGCTCTTTTTCGATGACGTCTTGGCTGTGGAAATAGGGATTAAAACCCATAGAACTGAAAGATCCGTAGCGTTTCCCACTTGCATCCATCAAAATCCAATCGCACTTGGTTGAGCCGCTATCTGCAATAAGTATCATAACCTAATTCACTAAGATTTAGCCCACTTTGCGGACCAACTCAGCTATACGCTCTGCATAGCCTCTTTCATTGTCATACCACCCTAACACTTTGACTAAATTGCCATTCGCTGAGGTCAATTCGCTGTCAAAAATACAAGAATGTGTGTTTCCTACAATATCTATACTGACAATAGGATCTGTGTTGTATTCGAGTATGCCTTTCAAATACCCTTCCGCTGCAGATTTCATTGCTGCATTCACTTGTTCAGCAGTTACTTCTTTTTTCAATAACACGGTTAAATCTGTAATACTTCCCGCTGGAGTTGGAACTCGCATGGCGAAGCCATCCAGCTTCCCCTTCAACTCTGGCAAGACTAAACCCACGGCTTTTGCAGCACCTGTGCTTGTTGGGATCATCGACAATGCCGCAGCTCTGGCTCTTCTCAGATCACTGTGAGGCGCATCTTGCAAGCGTTGATCAGCTGTATAAGCATGAATAGTTGTGATATAACCTTTTTCAATTCCAAAAGCGTCATTCAAGACTTTCGCCATTGGAGCGAGGCAGTTCGTTGTGCAAGAAGCATTCGAAATTATATCTTCATTTCCTGTTAAAATCTCATCGTTAACACCCAACACAATTGTTGGCATATCTCCTTTTCCTGGAGCTGAAATAATTACCTTTTTCGCTCCAGCTTGAATATGCTTTGAAGCTCCTTCACGACTTACAAACCTACCGGTTGACTCAACAACAACGTCAACACCCAACTCTTTCCAAGGTAAGCTTGTAGGATCTGGACTAGCCGTCATTCTTACGGTTTTTCCATTCACAACTATTCCCGATTCCGTTTCTTTTACTTCAAGATTGAATCGTCCATGTACTGAATCATAACGCAGCAAATGGGCAAGTGTGTGGATATCCGTGAGATCATTTATTGCAACTATCTCTACATCATCACGATGTATTAAACTTCTGAATACTAATCGACCGATACGGCCGAAACCATTAATGGCTACTTTCATAGATAGGTTATATTGATAGGATTTTCGCTATTCTTAATTCTTCTTTATTCGGCATTGCCTTTTTAGAAATTGCTTCTAGAAAGGGCGTGAATTCATCTTTGTCATTGATTACTCCGATCATGGCGTCACTTTTCCCATTCACCAAACCCTCCACTGCCGCGACTCCCATTCTACTTGCAAGCACCCGATCCCAATGAGAGGGTGAACCTCCACGTTGGATGTGTCCGAGCACCGTCACCTTCGTTTCGTAATGAGAATATTTGGCATTTACTTTTTGAGCGACCTCATAAGCACCGCCATTGGCATCGCCCTCAGCCACAATAACTATACTGCTGGTTTTATTGCTAGCAGCACCTTTTTCTAGCACATCTATTAATCCATCAATGCTCATTTCCTCTTCAGGAAGCATGATGGCGATTGCACCGGTGGCAATTCCTGAACGCAAGGCTATAAAACCAGCATCTCGTCCCATCACCTCAACAAAAAATAGTCGGTTGTGAGAATTTGCGGTGTCTCTAATTTTATCTACAGCCTCAACAACTGTATTGCAGGCAGTATCGAAGCCTATGGTGTTATCCGTTCCGAAAAGATCATTATCAATTGTTCCAGGTATCCCAATAATTGGAATTCCAAATTCTTCTTGGAAGATGTGAGCTCCTGTAAAAGTTCCATTTCCACCAATGGTTATCAAAGCATCAATACCCCTCTCCTGAAGATTTTCGAATGCTTTTTGCCGCCCTTCTTTGGTCATGAATCCCATAGAGCGGGCAGATTTAAGCACTGTCCCTCCTCTACCCAAGATCTTACTCACACTTCGAACATGAAGCTTCTTGTAGTCTCCATCTATCATTCCATCATAACCGCGGAAAATCCCAGTACACTCTAGCTCATAGTACATACATGCACGAACTACTGCACGAATGGCTGCATTCATTCCGGGAGCATCTCCTCCTGAGGTTAAAACCCCTATATTTTTGATCTTTTGACTGTTGCTCATAGTAAGTGTATATTTAACACTAAGTCTACATTCACGAAGGTAGTGTAATCTTTACACATCTTCTAAGAATTGCAAACTAAAATTCTATTTTTGTAAATCAAAGCATTTTCAATGAGTCCTGAATCTACTGTAGCAAATTTAGAAGTATCTGTCGATTGTGTTGTCTTTGGTTTTGATGACGATAGGCTTAAAGCACTACTAATTGAACAAAAGCTTCCTAACAACGGACATCTGAGCATCGACAAGCTTCAAATGGCCATACCGGGAGATCTTGTTTTAGAGGAGGAGAGCTTAGATGAATGTGCTGCGAGAGTGTTGATAGAGCTGACAAGTCTAGATGGAATTTACCTCAAGCAATTTCACACTTTTGGAGATCCCGAGCGTGTGAAACACCTCAAGGACAGGGATTGGTTGAGAAGTTTTAGGGCCAATCCGGAAGTCAGGGTAATTACCGTTGCCTACTATTCTTTGGTGAAAATGGATGACTATGAGCCAATGCCGTCTTCGTTCGCCGGTAAGGCAACTTGGGTTGATATCAACGAAATTCCAGACCTCGCTTTCGACCACAACATTATTGTAGAAATGGCATTGGATGTGATGCGTCATGAACTAGACTCTCACCACATTGGATTTGAGTTGTTGCCCGATAAATTTACTCTTACTCAATTGCAAAAGCTGTATGAGATTATCTTGGATAAGAAGCTTGACAAGCGTAATTTCAGAAAGAATATCAAAAAATTAGATCAAGTAGTTCCCCTTGATGAAAAACAACAGGGAGTGCTTCATAAACCCGCTCAACTCTATCGCTATGAAAGAAGTGAAAACAATGATCAATAAGTTTTTAGCCCTCATAGCTTTTATATTCGTTTTCAACTTCAGTCCTTTATTTAGCCAAGAGCTCCCTCCTTTCACTGTGCCATTTCTTCAGGACGAAGTTGCCGATATATACATTATAATACATCCGGACAGCTTAGCTGCTATTCTTCATCCCGATTCGCTTTCCAATAACCACGAATTCCCTTCTACATTCATTTATAGTGCTAGCGGCATTCAAGACACCATTTATGACATCGGATTCCGGTTGCGAGGAAACACTTCTCGTCAATCGGCGAAAAAATCATTCAAAATTTCCTTCAATTCTTTTATTCCTGGAAACAAATACCACGGATTGGAGAAAATGAACTTGAACGGCTCAAGCAGTGACCCATCAAACATAAGGGTAAAGCTTTATTGGGATGCACTTCGCGAAGTTGGATTGCGTGGAAGCCGCACCTCCCATGTAAACTTATACATCAATGGGGAGTTTAAAGGAGTCTATACCCATGTAGAACACATCGATGAAGAGTTTTGCGATACTCATTTTGAGAATGGAGATGGAAACCTATGGAAATGCCTATATCCAGGAGACTTGGCTTATTTAGGAAACTCTCCTGAAGATTACAAATTGGAAGTTTTCGGGCGTAGGGTTTACGAATTGAAGACGAACAACGCTGCAGACGATTACAGTGCTTTAGCAGAGTTTATTGGTCTCATTAACAATGCCCCTCCTTCAACACTCGTATGCAGCTTAGCTCCGAAGTTCGATATCAATGAATACTTGAGGTATGCAGCTATTGACGTGCTTTTCGGGAACTGGGATGGATACAGTTTCAATATGAATAACTACTATTTGTATGAAGACCCAAGCACACACCAGGTTCATTATATGGCCTACGATCTCGATAATGTTTTAGGGATTGACTGGTTCGGAATTGATTGGACAGAAAGAGATCCTTACGATTGGTCACCGGGAGAAGGAAGTAGGCCTTTGTACGATGTCATCATGGCTGTTCCTGAATGGAGAAATGCCTTTACTCAATACTTAGACGAGTATTCTCAAAAGTTCATTGCTGATGAATGGATAGCCAATCGAGCTTCCGATTTGGTCGATGTCATTTCAAGTGATATGGCAAATGACACATATTACCCTCAAGATTGGGGATATGATTTTACCTCTTTTCAGGAAAGCTTGAATTCTGCCGCAGGTAATCATGTGCAGTATGGAATCATACCTTATTTGGAAAGACGATTGGATTTCTTGGATGACCAAATTGAGACATACTCAGCAAGCCCATTAATTGATTGGGTGGATGACAATTCACCAATTGTAAACGAAGAAATCGTTACCGTTACCGTTCACATTAGCGGTGCTGCAGATCAAGTGAATCTCGCCTACACCGTCAATGATGGATTAGAAGAGCTTGCTGCCATGACTGAAGTTTCAGAAGGAATCTGGAACATCGATTTGGCGATTCAAGATGGACAAGACAAGCTCGAATATCAAGTGAGGGCTTATTTCGAAGGAGCAGAGTTTAATCACCGTTGCACCCCACAATTAATTTGGCTTAGTCCAGGGAATTCTGGATTGGTAATTAACGAATTGATGTCATTGAACACCAACACCATTCAAGACGAAACAGGGGCTTTTGCCGATTGGTTGGAGCTGTACAATTCTGGAAGTTCGCCTGTTAATTTGAATTCCATCTACCTAACTGATAAACCTTCTGAACCTTGGAGATGGAATATTCCAGCGGTTACGATGGAGGCAGACTCTTACCGATTGATTTGGGCCGATTCTGATCCAGAAGATGGGGTTTTCCACACCAATTTCAACTTAGATTCTGAAGGAGAAGGACTGGCCATGTATAGCTTCCAAAATTCGGCTTGGAGATTATTAGATTATGTTGATTTCGGGGTAATTCCTGCAGATCAATCATTGGCGAGAATTTGCGATGGAGACGACAATTGGCAGTTGGATGAGAGCTCAAGTCCAAGTGTTAGTAACTGTTTGGTTGGAATTTCTGATCTAGATCGAGAAAACTCCATTACTGCCTACCCCAATCCTAGTAACGGACAATTTTCCTTGAGTGAAAAGTGCAGTGGTAAGATTTACAACCTCGGAGGCCGTTTGGTGAATCAGTTCAATACTACCAATAATCTCAACCTGAGTGGTATGGAATCTGGTCTTTACCTTGTAGTATTGGATAACAATAGTCGTTTCAAACTTGTTCTTGAGTAGCTAAGTGTAGTTATTACACTTTACCTATATTTGGAACATATAAGTGTAAGCTATGTCAAAAAACGCCATCCTAATTACTGCCCTCTTATTCCTTTTTACAGGGCTTAGAGGACAAATTCTCACTTCAATCCCAGTCTTTCCAACTGCCGATGATGAAATAGTAATTACCTATGATGCTAACTTGGGTAACGGCGATTTAGCTGGAGTGATACCTATTTATGCTCACACAGGAGTAATCACAAGTTTATCTGAAACTCCTTGGGATTGGAGACATGTTGTTGGAAATTGGGGAACCTCAGACCCTGAAGTAGTTATGCAACCGCTTGGCGGTAATCGTCACCAGCTCACCATTCAGCCTTCAATTTTTTACGATTTAGAAGAAGGTGAAACCATTCAAAGGTTGAGTTTTGTTTTTAGAAATGCCAATGGAACTCTAGTCGGCAGGGAGCTTAATGGTGACGATATTTATTTCCCCATCTATGACGGTTCCTTCGCTTCGGCATTCTTTCTTCCAGAACTACCTTCGCAACTTATTGAGTTGGGGTCGAGCTTAGATTTCTTAGTACAATCGAGTGAAACGGCTGAAATAAAACTTACAATAAATGGCAATGAAGTAGCAAGCGAAGAGGCGAGTACAGTTTTAGAATTCACCGCTGAAGCTGACGAATACGGAGAATATGAAGTTATCTATACTGCTGACAATGGATTCGAGATTCAGTCTGACACATTATTATATATCGTTCAACCTCCAGTTACCATCCAGAATCCTCCTTTGGGGATAAAAGACGGTATTAACTACTTGAATGCGAGCACTGTAATCCTGCAGCTCTTAGCCCCGAATAAGGACTTTGTCTATGCAGTTGGAGACTTCAATGATTGGGAGCTCCGTTTGGATTATCAAATGAAGAGAACCCTAGATGGAAACCGTTATTGGTTAATGATTTCTGGACTAACGCCCGGCCAAGAATATCGTTTCCAGTATCATATTGATCAATTTGGAATGCGAGTTGCTGATGTTTATGCGGATAAAATTCTAGATTATTGGAATGACCCTTACATCCCCGAAGAAAGCTATCCCGACCTTATCGAGTACCCTGTTGGATTGACGCTGGATGCAGTATCTGTATTGCAAACAAACCAGCTGGCTTATGAATGGAGTGATCAATCTTATGAGCGCCCAGAGAAAACGGATTTAATCGTTTATGAGTTGCTTCTGCGTGATTTCTTGGAAACACCGAACTACCAAACTCTGCTCGACACTTTAGATTACTTGGATAATCTTGGAATCAATGCGATTCAGTTTATGCCCATAAATGAATTTGAAGGCAATCTTTCATGGGGATATAATCCGTCATTCTTTTTCGCCCCTGACAAATACTACGGTCCAAAAAATGCATTGAAAGATTTCGTTGATGAATGCCACAGTCGTGGAATCGCAGTGGTCATGGATATTGCTTTAAACCACAGTTTTGGTCAAAATCCACAAGTCAGAATGTATTTTGATGCCAGCATCCCTCCTTACGGTGAGCCGACTGCAGAGAATCCATTTTTCAATCAACAAGCTCGACACGATTTCAATGTAGGATACGATTATAACCACGAAAGTCCATATACCCGTGCTTTCATGAAGCGTGTTCTTGAATATTGGGTGCAAGAATTTCACATTGACGGTTACCGTTTAGATCTTTCAAAAGGATTCACTCAAAACAGCACTGTAGGAAATATTGCTGCCTGGGGAGCATACGATCAATCGAGGATAAATATTTTAACGGATTATGCCAATCACCTGTTCAACATCGATCCAGATGTTTATGTGATTCTCGAGCATTTCGCTGATAACTCTGAAGAAACTGTGCTTTCGAACAATGGAATGATGCCTTGGGGAAATATTCACGGTCAATTTACCGAAGCCGCTCTTGGCTACGCGTCAGATTTATCCTGGACTTCCTATCAAAATCGTGGCTGGTCTGATCCTCACTTGGTTTCTTATGCCGAAAGTCACGATGAGGAGCGCCTGATGTACAGTTGTTTGAATTTTGGAAATTCTGCCAACGGCTACAATATTACAAACCTGTCAACAGCTCTAGCGAGAAAGGAATTGGCTCATACCTTCCTAATGGCGGTTCCTGGACCGAAAATGCTCTATCAATTTGGGGAATTAGGCTATGACTATTCTCTGAACTATTGTTCCGATGGAACGATCAATACAAATTGTAGGACTGATGCCAAGCCTGTGCGTTGGGATTACTTGGAGATGGAGAATAGAATGCATGTCTATCTCGTTTACAAAGCCCTTCATGAGTTGAAAACGGGATACCCGACCTTTACTACAACAGACTATTCTATTGATTTAGGTGGATTTGGGAAACGAGTTCATTTGAATCATCCGGACATGAATGCTGTGGTTATTGGAAATTTCAATGTCACAGGAATCAACATGGTCCCGGGATTCCAGCATACTGGCACTTGGTATGAGTACTTCACAGGTGATGCGATTGAAGAGAGCAACCTGAACAATGCCTTTTATTTGGAGCCCGGAGAATATAGAATCTATACGGATGAGCCTCTTCCTACTCCCAATTTAAGTACTGACATTGATGAGATTATGGCGTTTTATGGGGAGCAAATACTTGCATTTCCAAATCCATTTAAGCAAGGAGTTGATGTGATTGTCAGCAATCCGGAAGGAAGTCAAATTGACTACTTCATTTCTGATCTGAATGGAAGGAAAGTTTTCAATTCGACTATTCCAGCTGGAGAAGTTGGAACAGCTAAGGTTACATGGAACGGAATGAATCTACAAGGAGTTGAAGCCCCTGCTGGTATGTACATAGTGAATTTGCAAACGAGTGCCGCTCTTTATCAGACTAAAATCATCAAAGAATAGTCGAATAGCAGGAATCAAAAACCGTAAGTGTTTAAATGACACTTATGCTTTTTTTATTAGCTTTGATACATAAACAGACCTCGACCAATTTTATAAATATGAACCAAATTATACGCCAATCGTTATGGTTCGTACTGTTCAGCATTTTGAGTAGTTCATCATTTGCGCAAACAGTCACAGGAATTATCAACGATGATGAAGGAATTCCATTACCTGGAGCTACGGTAGTTGTCGCTGGCACCACGAAGGGAGCCTTTTCAGATTTGGATGGAAAATACAGCCTAGCCAATCTACCTTTAGGCAAAAGCACATTGAACTTCAGCTTTATCGGGTTTAAAACACAGACCAAAGAAGTCAATCTAGCAGCGGGCCAAATCCTCACACTTAACCTCAAGCTACTTAGTGATGAAGTCATGATGAATGACGTGGTTGTGGTTGGATATGGTGTTCAGCGAAGGTCAGAGGTTACTGGTTCAATAGCCACCATTGATGCTCAAAAAATCAAGGAAATTCCAGCCCCTAGTTTCGAAGCTGCACTTCAAGGTCAAGCAGCAGGTGTTCAGGTATCGCAAGGAAGCGGTATGGCCGGTTCAGGGTCATTGGTTAAGGTAAGAGGTATCGCTTCTGTTAGTGCCGGCGGTGATCCACTGTATGTGGTCGACGGAATTCCAATCACCCAAGACAATTTTATACGGGGGAATAGCGGGGGAATGAACAACAATCCCTTGGCGAGTATCAATCCCAATGACATCGAATCCATCGAAATATTAAAGGATGCTGCGGCAACAGGTATTTACGGATCTCGAGGAGCAAACGGAGTCATCCTCATCACCACAAAAAGAGCAAAAGAGAAAGGTCTTAGTTTCGATTTTACAACAAGAATTGGATTATCGCAACCAGCCACTCGTCCGAATATGATGAACTCATCGGAATACCTTCAAGTGCGTCAAGAAGCTTGGGAAAACGACGGAGGCACGGGATATGTTTGGCTGCCTAATTACAGCGCAGCGAGTGATGCTCCTGACGTGCGAAAGAGAGCCTACGAATATGCCAAGACCGTTGATACTGACTGGGTTGACCAAACAATAGGCACCGGTGTAAAACAGATGTACAGTCTCGGGGTAAAAAAAGCCACAGATCTCTACAACGCCTACGGCAGCTTCGCTTATGACAAGAACGAAAGCTACTTGATTGGCAATAGTTACGAAAGAATTAGCGGAAGATTGAACGTCGATTTGAATGTATCAGAAAAGGTGAAACTTATAGGTTCTACCTCTTTGGTACAAGGAACTAATGACCGCGTTGATGCAGCTTGGTCAGGTGGATTGGGAGAAGCAATGTCAACGGCACTTCCCATCTACCCAGTTTATTATACCCCAGATTTGGAAGAGTTCGGATTTGTAAATACCAACGGATATTCAACCTGGAACAATGGCTATTCAAATCCTGTGATGCTTCAAGACAGAAAGAACTGGATCACTAGAGAATACAGAAGTATCAGTAGCCTTTCGTTGATATACACTCCTATTAAAAATTTGCATTTGAAAATTAGCGGAGGATACGATTACATGGATATCGGTGAGAATATCACTTATCCAGTTGCCATCCGTCCAAACAGAGATGCTGTTGATGAAGTTGCTATCAATAACACTTTTGTAAACAATTTCACCTACAATGCTACTGCTGATTACGAGTATGCGCCTGCAGAAAAGCACCGCTTCAACTTCTTAATTGGAAATGAATATCAGCGTTCAATCAGCTTATTCTCAAGCCAGAATTTTAATGAAGGAGAGAACGATGAAGAAGTGATCATCAGTTCTACATCCCCAAGACAGCAATTTTCCTTTTTGTCTTATTTCGGAAGGTTGAATTACATCTACAATTCACGCTACATATTTCAAGCTACAGCTCGTGTTGATGGCTCTTCACGATTCGGTCGGAATAATCGCTATGGCTTCTTCCCTGCCGTTTCTGCAGGATGGATTGTGTCACAGGAAGATTTCTTGAAAGACAACAAGACCATTAGTTACATGAAGTTGAGAGCCAGTTATGGTCTTACGGGTAATGCCAATTTTGGAAACTACGAATACATCGGTCAGTATTCAAATGTTGACAATGGTATTAATTACAATGGACAACCAATAACGTTCCCGTTGAATGCTCCTAACGATGATTTGAAGTGGGAAACCTCAGCGACTTTTGACGCAGGACTTGAAGTTGGCTTGTGGAAAGATCGGGTAACATTTGAAGTTTCCGTATACAATAGACAGAGTAGTGATGTTTTGATGAATGTGAATTTGGCTCCTTCAACAGGGTTCACCAACTATTGGGACAATGTCGCTGAAGTCCTCAATCAAGGAGTTGAGTTCTCAATTAAGTCAAGAAACATCGTTAGAGAGTTTCAATGGACTACTGAATTCAACGTTGCGAGGAATTACAACGAGTTGGTTTCAATCGGAGATTATACTCCAGATGCAGTGAGCGGTGGAACGAATGACTCAAGGGTTATCGTAGGAAAACCGATCGGATCTTTCTTCCTAGTAGATTTTGCTCGTGTAGATTCTGAAACTGGATTACCTGTCTACTACGATGCCAATGGCAATGAGACTATGGAATATGACCTTGCCAATCGTCAATATGTTGGTGATGGACTTCCAGATTTCATCGGTGGAATCACGAATAATTTCAAGTACAAAAAATGGGATTTGAATGTTTTAGCAACATTTAGTTACGGAGGAAAGATCTTCGACTCTTCCGGTAAGCGTCAATTGGGCGTAGTGACAGATTGGAATATGAGAACCGAGGCTTTTGACCGTTGGACGAAACCAGGAGATGAAACAACCTTCCCACTGTACACTCTTGACGAAACAACCTTTGGCCTCCAATCTGGAAATCCTTGGTGGAATACTAGCTTATTCGTTTACGACGCTTCTTACTTGCGTTTGAGACAAGCGACTTTGGCTTACACATTTGGCGACTATGCTGTCGGAAAAGTAAAAGTGAACAACATCAGAATGGCATTTACGGTATTCAACCTCTTTACCTTGACCAATTTTCCAGGTTTAGACCCAGAGGTTGTTCGTGATTTCGAGAATGCACAAGACAGAAACTTGAGTCCAAATATTTCATATTTAACTCCACCACAAGAGCGAAGCTATAATTTACAATTGAGCTTTAACTTCTGATTCCAATACTGAAAACAATGAAAAAACACATCTATATCATTGCCCTCATCTTTTCAGCATTTGCATTTCAAGCTTGTGACAAGATGCTTGACTTACAGCCTGAAGATGTTGTGGTAGCAGAAGATGCTTTGCAAACTCCTGACGATCTTCAACGCTTATTGAATTCTTGCTATGATGTTCTTGGGAACTTGTACGATGGAAGAGTTCAGATCATGTCAGAATTACTCAGCGACAATCTGGCCATTCCGGACAACAATAACGATTACCGTGCTGTATACAATCGTGAGACTACCTTTTTCACCTCATACACAGGTGGGGTTTACACCGATCTTTACCGCGCTATTTACCGAGTGAATACATTGTTAAATTCATTTGAATTTATCGATGGTCTTTCAGATTCAGAAAGAGTGCGAATTGAGTCAGAAGCTAAATTTATCAGAGCTATTTGTCACTGGCAATTGGTTTCTCTTTGGGCACAGCCTTACGGCTACACTCCAAACAACACACATCTAGGAATCGTATTGAGGACACAACCCGATAATCAAGCTTTTCCTAGAGCTTCAGTCGGAGATGTGTATTCATTGATTAATTCGGACTTGGCTTTTGCGCGAACTAATCTTCCTATAGAAAATGGCAATTATGCAAATCGCTACGCCGCCAGTGGATTAAGTGCTTTAGTGAATATGCAAATGATGAACTTTCAGGCAGCCGCAGATTTTGCAACTGAGGCTATAGATGGTCCATTCCTGTTGGATAGTTTAAACCGATTTACACCAAACGTATCGCGAGAAACTGTTTTCGGCGTAATCAGTCTTAATGTAGACAATCGCAATGAAGCTTTGAGAGACAATTACCGCTCTGACAACAATAGCAATCCACAATTGGGATTGAGTGATGACTTGGTCAACACCTTGAATTTCAATCCAAGTGATGAACGCATTGACAAGTGGCTTCTTCCAGCCACAGGTAGAACATTAGTGAGTAAATTTGACCGTGAAGTATTTAACATTCCGGTTATCTATCTCACCCAGCTTAAATTGATACGGGCTGAAGCATTAGCTACTCTCGGCAGTAATTTAGACCTCGCCATTGAAGATATTAACGACATTAGAAATCGGGCTTTCAATGGCGGAAATCAATTGTCTGGATCGTCGACTGCAGCCGTCGTTGTTACTGCTGCTCGTCAGGAATTCAGGAAGGAGACCATATGTGAAGGCTGGTGGGCTAATCACTTGAAGCGATTTGGAGCAATGGGTGAAACGGTAACGATTCGTGGTGCTTCATGGGATTGCCCGGGAATGGCTATTCAATTCCCGAATGCGGAATCATCAGTTTCTGGTTTTATATTTAACGAAGAAGGAGGATGCAACTAATGAAAAATTTCAGCTATATATTCTGTTTACTTCTTGTCATTGGTGTTTTAGCCAGCGGCTGTAAAAAGAAGATTGAAGGAGAGCTCGGCGCGCCATACAGCAAGGTTACCGGCATGACAGGCGCTTGGGAGTTGACTGAATTCTCTCAACTTGACTTGAAGAATCCAATTAAAGAAGAAAGAGATCTAAGCAGTTTCTTCATCCAAGAAGGAAGTAATCCATTCACTATTGAATTCAATTCTGAGGATCGCTCGTTTTCAACAAGCATCGAGATCGGAAAAAATTATTTCGGAGATATGGGCACTTGGGGCTTCGATGATGATGACTACCCCTCCTTTCTTTACATTGACAATGGCAGCCAAATTCTTGAATTCGAAATGGGAAATATGGTAGATCAATACGACAGAGAGCTAAACCTAGATTTGAATAGAGCTTGTGTTTCTGGTGATGACATCACCGAAACTGTTATTTATCGATTTAAATTCATAAGACAATAAGCCATGAAGAATAGATATTTAACTCTGATCACGCTTCTTTGCCTTGCATTCACTTCAGTGGGTCAAGTGGCCTATGTGCTGCCCTCTCCAACGGATGCATCGGAAGAATTAACCTTGTATCTTGACATCAGCCAATCTACTTCAAATGGACTTAAAGCAATGCTTCAAGAGAATCCAGACGACAATGTATATCTGTGGTCATGGAATCCAGCCGAACCTGTAGTTGGCAATGGCTCCTGGGATGTGTCAAATGAAGAATTGTTGATGACCAAAGAAGGACCGCTGCTCTATTCAATCACTTTCTTCCCTATGGATTTCTACGGCGTTCAAGGAGATGAATTCTTCAGCTTGGGTATCAGTTGTTTAGCAAAACTTAAAAATGGAAATGAATACGCAGATCTTGAAGTTGGAGAAGCAAAAACTGAGGACATCAATGTCGAAATCATACCTAAGCTTTGTGATGATATTATATGTGTTTTCCCTGTCAACAAGCGCCAAGATGACTTCTTGTCTATCACTTATGACAATTCCTACGAAGAGTTAGTCCCGTTGCAAAACATTGGTGATGAAGAGGTCTACATGTTTATTCGAGCATTTTATGTTGGAGGTGGAGGTGTGAACTACGCGGCAACAGCTGATGTCACCAATCATCCCGAACTTCAACTAAAGCCTGTCCCAGGTGAAGACAGACATTTTAGAATCACTTTTATTCCCGAGGATTTATTCTCAGAGTTGAATCCCATGAATACCCCAATTGATAAGCTCTTGGTCTATATCATACGATCTGGAGTAGGAACAGGAGGACAACCCAATCAAATTAATATTCCCTTCTTAATTTGTGAATAGTAAAAACATACTTGAAAAGAAACGCCGTCTCAAAAGGACGGCGTTTTCGTTTTCTAGTCTTTTAACATCTACTACCACAGGTAATTTCGCACATTAAGATAATGCCAGGCGAGTCTGTTGTATTGTCCACCGGTAAATTCAATTTCACAACCTCCATAGTAAGACATAATATTACTCATATAAGGTGTGTAAATATCTCCGTTAGGATCTGGAGTCATATCCGTATAGACACAGCCATCGGAGTTTCCATTGATATCGGCTGGAGTATCACAGACCAAATCACCGGTAAATGCGCAGTTACTTCCATTCACTAATTCATTGCCTCCTCCTTCAAATGTGTGGTACAATCCGAAGAAGTGACCCATCTCATGCGCTAGGGTCCACTGCCCTCCTCCTTTTGTCATCATGATCACATCCAAACCACCCGGGAAATAGGCATATCCAGCTGGAGTTGTTACATCACCGGGCATATTAATAATCTCATCGACGTAATAGACATTGATCACATTTGGCTGAAAAAATTGAGCTAACATTTCATTTTCTTCGTCGAGCCCTGTTTCAATGTCCGGCTCCTTATCTAGAGAATTCCAATTGTGCTCAGGAATTAGGGTCTCCTCACAAATCTGAAACGACAGTTTAATCGGGTCAAATAAAGTGTTCAGGAAATCCCAATCCGGCATGTAATCAGCTGTTCCGTAGTCGTAGGTCTCAAATTCAGAAGCGACAATGTAAATATGCACACTTAAAGTCCTCTCCAAATTATATTGAACATTGTCTTTATTCTGTGACGATAATATCACTGGATTATTCTTGTATGACTTTGGGGTGATGGTGCCGCATTGAGCAATTCCCAAGACCGAAAGCATAAAGAATAAAAGAGTTGCAGCTATTTTCATGAACTTAATCAATTGATAAAATGTAAATTAGCACTGCTAATATACGCACTAACTAACTTTATGAATCCCGAATTGAATTCCGCTCTAAAGACTGTGATATTCCTCAAGTTGTTGCTTGGGGCCTCGCTTTTATTTGGACAAATCAGTTCGAGTGTGTCAGAAGGTTGCTCTCCTTTGGTGGGAGTTCAGTTTCAAAATTTCTATGCCGGAGCTACAGGTGTCTCTTGGACTTTTGGCAATGGAGCCAGTTCTACAGCTCAAAATCCAACCATAACCTATCAGAATCCTGGCGTTTATACCGTCACTTTTACTGCTGACGGCGGTATTTTCGATCAGTTGGAAATTAACGTTCAAGCCAGTCCGACTGCGCTATTCGCTGCCGTTTCAAGTACCCAAGGATGCATCCCCTTGAACGTCAGCTTTGAAGATCAGTCCACAGCTTCGGCAGGTGCTGAGCTCGTGCATTGGTCTTGGGATTTTGGTGATGGAAGTGTAAATAACGGCCTCAACGCCAATCCAAATCACACCTACACTTTAGTAGGAATCAATGATGTAACCTTAGTTGTAGAAGATGACAATGGCTGTGAAGGCGCTGTTAGCTTAAGTGAATTGATTGTCACTTCAATTCCACCAACTGCTGCGATTCTCAGTGAACCGCTAATCACAACATCCTGCACTCCCCCTCTTCTTGTCAATTTCGATAGCGAAGCGACTTCCAACTCGCCACAAGGCGATGATTTGACCTATTTCTGGGATTTAGGAAATGGAGAGGAATCCAATAATGCCAATCCTCCTTCAGAAAATTATACTGAAAACGGAGATTACCCCATAACTCTGACAATTACGGATGATGTTGGTTGTGAGAATGTACTAACGACCAGTGTTTTTATAGGGAGTCCTCAGGCAGATTGGAATTTTATAGAAGGACCTTCATTCTGTGACACGGTTTACTTTGTGAATTCTAGCGACATCGCACAAACCAATATTGCATGGGGCGATGGGGCCATGAATTTCTTTTTTGGATTCACGGATACCTTGATGCACGTCTACACAGAACCTGGCGACTATGAGGCTGTCCTTGAAGTTAGTTCTCCAGGATGTTCAGATGAATCAACTGTGAATTTCTCCATCGACGACACTGAAGTTTCGTTTTTCTCTTCTCCGAATTTTAGCTGTCAGACAGAGTTTAACGTAGAGTACACCGGCATTTCATTAAATGCAGAGACCTACGAATGGATTTTCGGCCCAGACACATTGTACGGGCAGATGATCGATTATACACATATTCATCCTTCTGAATTTGACCCTTACTTTCAACCGGGACCTACTTTATTTGGACCAACTCTAAATATTACGACAGCCGCTGGTTGCACGAATAGCATTACCATCCAACAAGATACCATTTGGCCTCCTTACGCAGGATTTGGAATAGACATTGACTACGGCTGTGTCCCATTGCAAGTGACTTTTAGCGATTCGAGTTCGGCGCAATCTCCAATTACGAATTGGGAATGGCACATGGGTGATGGAACAATCATCAACCTGACTCCGATGGTTGACAGTTTACCATACACATATACTGAACACGGTGATTTCGATTCCTTCCTTGTCATCACCACAGAAGAAGGATGTATCGATACTTCAGCAGTGATACCTATTCAAGTAGGAATTCCGAGCAATCCACAAGTGAATTTTGGCCCGATTCAGGTTTGTCCAGGTGAAAGCGTTGATTTCTCTGCTTTCATAGATGATCTTGATTACGAGGTCGATTATTGGCATTTTGAATCTGACAGTCATCAATCATCGAATTGCCCGAGTGATGGGGAATCAAGTCATGCATTCTCCGCTTTTGCCGGACTTCATGACTTGACAGTTTACTCCAACTATAACGGTTGTATCGATCAGACGACCTATACCGATGCCATTGAAGTCCTTGGTCCTGTTGGCCATTTCGTGGCAATAATGAATTGCGACGATCCCTTTACGGTCGAATTTGTGGGGAGCATGACTTCAGCGAGTAGTTGGACGTATGACTTCGGCGATGGGCAGGTGTTTGCGAGCTCAACGGAATCTACTGTGAGCCATACTTACGATGCCACTGGTGACTACACCATCACGCTGACTTCTTCAAATCCAGGTACAGGATGCCCCGATTTTGTTGAGAGCTATGATCTATCCATACGGGATATACACGCAGAATTAGAGGCTTCGGCACTCGTGATTTGTGAAGGTGGGGAAATTCAGCTTTCTGGCGCTAACAGTTCAGATGTGTTTAGCAATGGATTAGAAGGATATTTGTGGTTGATAGATCCTCAGTTGAATACTGCGCCGTACAGGACTGCTGAGAACACAATCTCAGTTCAAATTGATGAAGCCGGTATTTACGAGTTTTCTTTGGTGACACAAGATTTCAATTTATGTAGAGATACGGCCCAAGTGCAAGTCAATGTGAGCAGTATTGAAGCGAACTTTGATTTCTCGACCCTTTCTCCTTGCCTGCCAATGGAAGTTGACTTTGAAGATCTTAGTGTATCAGACACCACTATTGTTTCTTGGACTTGGGATTTTGACAACGGGTTGACGAGCACTCTGCAAAATCCAAGTACAATATTCAACAATCCCGATGCGACTTGGCATTCTGTTTCACTTACTGTTTCTGACACTTTGGGCTGCTCTGACGATGTTCTGATCCCTGTCTTTCCAGAAGTTCCCGATGCCTCATTTTCTAACACAAATCCCAATTTATGTGCTGGTGATAGTGTTACTTTCACGGCAAATAACCTAGGATATACCGAGTATAACTGGGATTTTGGAAATGGCACTACAGGGACAGGCACTTCAATCACTGTCGCTTATATCAATGCTGGGACTTATGATGTGACATTGGATGTTATCAGTCCTTCGACTTGCACTGATACGAATGAAGTCTTGAATTTGGTGACTGTCCAAGCCTACCCAGATGTTGGATACAGCACAAATGTGGATGATCTAGAACACCTATGCTACCCAATTTTAATTGAATTTACAGATACCACAACGGCATCCATCTTCGACTACAGAGATTGGGACATCGGCACTGGTTTCCCGGTAGTGAACAGTCAAACCGTAGGTGCTATTTACGATACTCCCGGCACTTATTTGGTGAGTTTAGAGGTCGGTACCACTTTTGGATGTATTGGATATTACGAACAAGAATACTTGGTTGAAGGTCCTTTTGCTGATTTTGAGATGAGTACAGATGAGATTTGTCTTTTTGAATCTGTTACACTCAGCATCATAGACAGTTCTGGTGTTTCAGCTTTTATGTGGGATTTTGGAAATGGAGTTGACTCCATGAATGTTTCTCCAGTTACTTATTTCTACAACGAAATCCCGACAGACGGGTCAACGGTCATTCAGTTAATTTCTTGGTCAGGAGATTTCGCCTGTTCGGCAACCACAGAATATCCGTTTACTGTGCATCAAACCATTGCTGATTTCAATAGAAATTTAGAATTGACGGTTGAAGATTCAATTCATTGCTTCGGAATAGTTGATCATTTTGAGAACACATCCCAGAATACGAATTCTTACACTTGGGATTTCGGTGATGGTGGTACATCAGGACTATATAGTCCAAATCACTTGTATGCAGAAGGAGGACAATATGACGTTTGGCTCCACGTGAGCAATACCGAAACTGGGTGTAGAGATTCAATTCTAAAACCCATGGTGATTTTCCCTGAAATGGAAGTCAGTGCTGAGAATGGACTCGAGTGCGAGGGTAGTGTACTATCGGTGAGTGCCACAGGTGGAGTTGAATACGAATGGTTCCCACCGGATGGATTGGACGATCCATCTAGTGATTCTCCCACTATCATTGATGGAGAAAATCACAATTTAACGGTGAGTATCACAGATGAAAATGGCTGTGTCGAGGATCTACCTGTCACTGCAGATTTCATTTTCATCCCTCCTACCCAAAGTTGGCTTGACACCACAGTCACTTATGGAAACCCGCTGAATTTTGAATACCCTGTTGAGCCTTATCACAGTTATCAGTGGATTTTAGGAAGTGGCAATAACTGTTCTTCTTGCAACGATGAATTCTACTTCCCCCAAGCAGACAATTCTTATATGCTGGTGATTACAGATGACCTCGGCTGCACTACTGACACCATTCATTTCAATGTATTTGTCTTGGATGACCTCATTTTCTACATGCCCAATGCATTTTCACCTAACGATGATGGTGTGAATGATTTCTTGTATCCGGTGATGACTAGAGCGCATCAGGACGGTTTCGAATACAGTATTTGGAATAGGAATGGTGAGCGAATTTGGCATACCACAGATGTGAATCAGCGCTGGGCTGGAGCGCCACTGGGCAGCAAATACTACAGCGAAATTGAAGTCTACATCTGGAAGATTCGAGTGAACGACTTGCGGGGCCTAGCCCATGACTTCCAAGGGCATGTCACTATGGTCAGGTAGATCTGTTTATTGAGAAATCAAACACGCTGAATCCCAAGCTTGCATTTGAATCGTGATCTTCCCCTTGTCCAGTTGAAAATTCTGTCCAGTCAATCCTTTCAAGCTATTAATGTCAAGACTGGAATCAAGCTCTATTTCGATAGTAGCCGGGTCGTTTCCTTTGTAGAAGATATTGATTGCAACTTCATCGAAATACCTGCGAAGAATGACAAGACTATTCCCTGACGATTTCAGAATCTGAGTTTCCCCATACATCATTGCCATTGAATTCCTTCTGAAATTAATCCAAGAGCGAGCATTGTCGAAGGTTGACTTCTCTCCTGCCGACCAGTTATCGAAGTACATCATTCTTCGGTTGTCAGGATCATTGGCGCCGGGCATTCCAATCTCATCGCCATAATAAATACAAGGAATTCCGGGAACGCTCATCAAGAAGGAAGTCAACAATTGCATCTTCTTGAAACCGAGATCACCATTGCGCTGAATATCTCTAATCCAGCCTGCCAATTTGGGATCTTCATCAAACTTTACAGTACCGTCTGCATAAGACAAGAATCTCGCTCTGTCCTGATTGCCTGTAATGTTCCCCATCAAATGGTGGCCTCCGTAAGCATGAAGACTTTCATTTAACACACGTTGCAAATTCTTAAAATCAGTCTCATCCTTGGCAAAAGCATCAACTGCTGCGTCATAGAGGTTAAAATCGAACTGAGAGTCAAGCATCCCGGACCCGATGTAGCTAGCGATTAATTCTGAGTTTCCATAAGTCTCTCCAATCTGAAACAAATTCCTTGACTCTTCGGTACCCAAAACAGCCTTCATCTTTTTGGTGAGCGTTCTCCAAAACAGCTCTGGAATATGCTTGGTCGCATCGTGTCTAAATCCATCAAGCTCGAAATTCTCAATCCAGAACATGGCGCTATCTGTCAGTGGTTCAACCACTTCTGCTCTCGATAAATCAAGCGTAGGTAAGAACTTATCGAACCAAGTTGTGAGTCTATGCTCGTCCCACCTCTCCGTATTCAAGCTGCCATCAGGAAGGTAAAGGTCAGTTGCCCAGTCTGGGTGGTTTTGGTAGATGGGATGCTCTTCATGCACATGATTTGCGACATAATCCAAGAAGATATTCATGTTATCCGCGTGAAGGGCATCAATCATTTCGGTCAAATCTTCTGAACTCCCGAAGCGATAATCAACTTCAGATGAACTGATTGGCCAATATCCGTGGTAGGCAGAAAAAGTACTGGTGATGCCTTTATCCCATAAGCCATAGGCTCCTTCTGGGTTTTGGGTGATGGGAGAAATCCACAAGCAATTCACTCCCAAGGAATCAAAATATCCTGATTTCACTTCTTGAGTGATGCCTTTCAAATCACCGCCAAAATGATTTGCTTTTGGACGGATGGTTGGATCGGGAGTCGGATGATTGTTGGTGCTATCCCCGTCAACAAACCGATCTACCATAGCGAAATACATCACATTGCCCTGTATGTCAGAACGATTGATTTTAGACGGCTCCAAGACAACTTCACTGCCTTGAAGGGGAATCAACAAATCGTTGCAGCGCTTAGATTCTGAGTAGGAATAAATTCGAATTGATGAACTCGGTTTAGAGTTAGCCTGTTCTTCGGGAATCTCGAGATATACTTCTCCATCCTCTGACTTCTTTATTTCAAGGCTCCTATCGCAGTAGAAGGCCAATAAATTCAAATTATCGGGATTACCGATAAAGACTCTGCTTCCATCCAGTCTGTCAAGCCAGCATTTTCCAGGAACAGAAGAGTCCCCAACTTTGAATACCGAATTGAATGCACCTTGTCCATTGTCCATTTTTTCTGGATTATTGACATCCAGCTTCCACTCGCCGTCTTCTACTACTTGGTATTGATAAACCGCTGGATCAAGGACTAGGCTGCAAGTAAACTCATCCCCGGATTTTTGCAATGGTGTTGCTGAGGGATTCCAACCGTTAAAATTGCCCGCCAAGGAAACTGACTTGATATCTGGAGTGCTCGGCTTGTATTTGAACTCGAATCCTTGCTTTTCTGATGCGAATACAGGTATTGCATATTCAGCAAGGTTGTATGTAATGTTCAATACATCTACTGGATTGCAAGTGGAATTCGTTACTTCTATAGTCCACGAGACAGTGTCAATTGCCAATGAATCTCCACACAAGACCGCTGCGCTAATCCCCTTTGGATTTGGAAAATAGTCTTCCAAATTCAAGATGCTATTTTCGAAATTCAATCGAAATGGAGAAGCATCTCCAATGAGCTCATCGTTGAATAGTTGTACCGTTGATGGCTCTACTTTATCGCAGCTCGTAAGGATACTAGCTAAAAATACTATGGAAAATATAGAATTGCGCAAAGGGATGAATGTGATTTGCATTTCAGAGAGATGGATTTGAGCTAATATAGTGTACTCCGCACAATTATCTTAAGCTGTGCGGGAACAATGCAGAAATTGAAAGAGGGACAAGATTAAACCATGATCATTTCCGATGCTTGAAATCCTCGATCGCTCTTGCTCAATTTAAACTCATAAATCTGGTCCAAACGAGCAAAACTGCCTTGTGGAAGCTCGGAAAAATGAAAGAAGATATTCTGATAACTGAAATCCAGTTTCATCATTTTGATGAATCCATATCCTTCATTGAGTGAAACCACTTGTCCGCGCACTCGAGACCCCTCTTCACCCCAAAAGCCCTTACCCTCCTGCTGTAAAGGGGTTAAATCTGGTATGAGATATCCTGAGGTGAATTGATCAACCTCATGTACCAATTGTTGACTGACATTTTTAAACGCGATCACTTCAACGCGAACACCCATATTTTGAACTGCTTGCACCACTCTCTTGAAGTCACCATCCCCCGAAAGCAAATAAATTTTATCCAGATGAGGAGCTTGAGTCATGATATCTACAGCCATATCTAGATCTGCATTTCCCTTTCCATAGCGGTTTCCATCCTCATCCTTGTACCATTTAACAGCCTTGGTGATCACTTTGAATCCAGTGCCACGAATCGCTGCGTAGTATCCAAACTGCTTGTCTCTGTACTCCGGTTCAAGCTTTGTTCTTTCCTCATCAAAAACAGTGTAGGTATTTAAGCGGAGCACATCTTCCCCATTCAAACAGAAATCCCTCAACACATCATACCGCATTTGATAACCACCGTTCATCGCGATATTCGAACTGTCCACATAAATTCCAATTTTCATTCTTGCTGTTTTCTGCGAAATTAATAATCACATTCAATCCTTACAGTGACAAGCAGTTTTTTATACGTTTATGTTCGTTTAAGCGCCGTTTTTTCAAAATAAAACGCGGAATAATCTTAGCTTTAATGATTAGAAATTAAGAAGAATATGAAGATTACTTTTCATGGAGCTGCCAGAACAGTAACCGGTTCAAAACACTTATTGCAACTTGAAACTGGTGAAAATGTATTGTTGGATTGTGGATTATTTCAAGGAATGGGCGAGGAAACATTGGGTCTCAATTCTCATTTTGGATTCAATCCGCATGAAGTAGACTATGTTTTCCTGTCGCATGCACATATCGATCACAGCGGATTACTTCCCAAATTATACAAGGAAGGATTCCGTGGCCAAGTCTATTGCACCACGGCAACCAAGGAGCTTTGCGAGATTATGCTACCAGACAGCGCACACATTCAAGAACAGGATGTTGCCTATGTCAACAAAAGAAAAAGAAGGCACGGAAAAAAGGAAATCGAGGCTCTGTACGACTTACACGATACTGTAGAGGTTCTCAAGCAGTTTTATCCAGTTCCTTACGACCGAGAAGTCAGTGTCAGCGATAATTTGAAGCTCTTGTTTACCGATAATGGCCATATCCTAGGCAGTGCCGGTGTTACAGTGAAGTATTTTGAAGATTCAAGATGGAAGACATTATTTTTTACTGGTGACATTGGACGATACGGCACTCCTCTCCTAAAAGACCCACACAGCTTTGCGCAGGCTGATTACATCATCTGTGAGTCGACTTATGGAAACAGACAACATGAATCTGTTGAAGCTGCCGGTCAAACCATTATGAATGCTGTGATAGATACAGTAGCCAAGAAAAAAGGAAAATTGATTATCCCAGCATTTTCATTAGGTCGCACACAGGAAGTCGTGTTTACCTTGAATAAACTGGATTTACACGGTCTTATTCCGGACGTCAGAATTTACATTGACAGTCCACTTTCTGTTAGTGCAACTGAAATAATGAGAAACAATATTGGGCTCTTAGATGCTGAGGTTAAGCGATTTATAGAATCCCGCCCCGATCCTTTTGGCTTTGATGACATTCACTACATCCGCGATGTGAGAGACTCTAAACGTCTCAATGATTTAGCGCCCCCCTTCATTATCATTTCGGCTTCTGGAATGGCAGAAGCTGGAAGGGTTAAACATCATATCAGGAACAATATTGGAGATCCTAAAAACACAATATTAATTGTTGGATATGCCGAGCCGAGGTCGCTGGCAGGAAGACTGAGAAATGGGGCTACAGAGGTTAAAATCTTTGGTGAAGAGCACCAAGTAAAAGCAGAAGTCCGAGTGGTAGATGGAATGTCAGCACATGCCGATTATATCGAAATGCTGAAGTATTTAGGATGTCAAGATGCTGATAAAGTCAAGAAATTCTTCCTCGTTCACGGTGAAGAAGAAAGTATGCTGCCGTGGAAATCGAGGCTAGAAAGCAAGGGATTTAAATCCGTGTACATCCCCCATTTGCACGAAAGCTTTGAGCTCTAAACTTTAAAGTGTGATTCCATTTATGCTGTCCAGTTGATCAAGCTTGATTTTCTGACCACCTGAAAGCAATACAAACTCTTCATTCTTCACTTTAAATAGTCGTTGAATACAAGCTCTAACAACAGTTGGCCCTTGTTCTTCGCTATTGTAGCAGAGTATCAATTCTTTGCTATTCATCGTTTTAGTTTTATGCAAAGTTAAATTCGACTTTCAATTTCTCTATTACGGGAGTATGAGGAGATTGTTTTAATTCGGATAAGCCAGTGTTAAGTGAAAAGCTCTGCTAATTTTTAATGTCGAAATCTAGGGTTCAACTTATTATCTTCGAAGGATGAAATTGAAGCATAAATTCACATTCTCGATAGCAATTTTAGGAACCATACTATTGAATTCCTGCGATAGTCAAAGTGTTGAGGACGTGAATCCATTAAAATATGTGAATCCGTTTATCGGAACTGGGGGCCATGGGCATACCTACCCCGGTGCCACGATGCCATTCGGGATGGTTCAATTGAGTCCTGATTCGCGGTTAGATGGATGGGATGGCTGCGGCGGCTATCATAATTCCGACAGTATTATCTACGGATTCAGTCATACCCACTTGCAAGGAACTGGAATCTCAGATTATGCTGACATTCTATTTATGCCGACTGGGAATAGTCCTGAATGGGTGAATCGCATTGGGAACGAGGGAACGGAAGGATATTGCAGCAGCTTTAAAAAGTCATCAGAACTTGCTTCTGCAGGTTATTATTCTGTTTTTCTAGATGATATTGATGCTCAAGTTGAGCTCACAGCTGCCACACGCTCTGGAATTCAACGATACAGCTATCAATCCGATGAAATTCAATACATTAGTTTAGATCTGACTCACAGAGATCCCTTGCTTTCTTGGAGTTTTAAGCAGGTGGATGCAAACCACATCCAAGGCTATCGGGTATCCAAAGAATGGGCAGAAGAGCAACATGTCTATTTCTACGCCTCGTTTTCATCCCCCATGCTAAATTTCACCCAAGAAAATGAGCTTATTAATACGGTTAATGAAGCTGGGAACCCGGTATTTAGCATGTCCTTTAAGCCTGGAAAAGAACTCTTGATCGAATGTGCCATTTCCGCTGTTGATGCAGAAGGTGCCAAAAAGAATTTTGAAGCTGAAGCCGAGAATCGGAAGTCCTTTGATGCAGCCAAAGCACTTTGCGAAAAGGCTTGGACTGATGAATTGTCAAAAATCACGGTGAGCGGTGGCTCTGAAGATGAGAAATCAATTTTCTATACCTCGCTTTACCACAGCTTTACGGTTCCAAATGTGTTTTCTGATGCTGATGGGCGCTATCGCGGGATGGACAAACAAATCCACTCCAATACTGAAGACGAGCGGTACACAGTATTCTCGCTCTGGGATACCTACCGTGCTACTCACCCCCTCTTTACGATCACACAACGGGAAAAAACCAAGTCATTTATCAATGGATTTCTTGCTCAGTACAAAGAAGGCGGAAAGCTGCCCATGTGGGAGTTGGCGGGCAATTACACCGGCTGCATGATTGGCTATCACGCTGTGCCAGTTATCGTAGATGCCTACATGAAAGGAATTGTCGATTTTGATACTGAACTGGCTCTGGAAGCTATGATTTCCACCGCCAATGCAGAAGAGTTGGGCAAAACTGAATTCGCGGAATTGGGATTCATTCCCATGGATGCAGAACACGAATCTGTATCAAAAGCTCTTGAATATGCCTACAACGACTGGTGTATTGCCGTTTTTGCCGATAGTCTAGGCAATCAAGAAATAGCCAATGAATTTTACAAACGTGCTCAGCATTACAAGAATCACTTTGATCCAAGTACCGGATTCATGCGGGCTCGATTCAACGGGGGATTCATGGATCCATTTGACCCGTCTGAAGTGAATTTCAATTTTACAGAAGCCAACTCTTGGCAATACAGTTTTTATGTTCCTCAAGATGTTGAAGGCTTGATTGGACTTCATGGATCAGACGAAGCACTCACGAAGAAGTTGGATGAACTATTTACAGCAAGTTCATCCGTAAATGGACGGGAACAACCTGATATTACGGGACTTGTTGGGCAATATGCTCACGGAAACGAGCCAAGTCATCACATGGCTTACCTCTACCACTATACTGGAGCTCCAGCCAAGTCTCAACAAATTGCTCAAAAAATACTTCATGAACAGTATCAAAATGCTCCTGACGGATTATCGGGAAATGAGGATTGCGGGCAGATGTCCAGCTGGTATGTATTGAGTTCATTGGGGATTTATCCAGTTTGCCCGGGAAGTGATCAGTATGTGCTCTGCGCTCCAATATTTGACAGCTATACCATCAATCTCGAAAACGGTAAGCAATTCAAGGCTGAATGTGTCGGAAGAACAAAAGGAGTTCAGTACATCAAGACCGTTTCACTCAACGGTGAGGACCTAGACAGGCTGTACTTGCTTCATCGGGAAATAGACAATGGTGGAACCTTAAAAATTCAGCTTTGCGACAATCCAGATCTAGCACTGAATCCAAATAAAGATAAAAGACCTCGGAGTAAGATTTCGGGCAATGCTATTTTAAGCTCTCCTGTTATAAATTCAGAAGGATTGTCATTTCGTGATTCTATGCGGGTTGAAATCTTTGACGCTACCAATCCGACAAATATCTACTACAGTTTAAATGACGGGGTCGAAACTGCTTATTCCTCTCCCTTCATTATTTTAGAGGAATCAACCGTTAGAGCATGGACTATCACTGAAAACGAAGTGAAGAGTCCTGTGAGTATCGCTAAATTCATCAAGCGTGAAAACAACCGAAGCATTTCACTGAATCAAGAGTATTCTTCGCAATATACTGGCGGAGGTGAAGATGCCATGATTGATGGATTGCGGGGAGGAATGGATTTCAGGACTGGATTTTGGCAAGGCTATTACGACAAAGATATCGAGGCAGTCATCGATTTAGGCAAGACAGAAAGCATCTCCTATTTGGGTGCTGGATTTTTAGAAGACATCAAACCCTGGATTTGGTATCCTAAGCGAGTCATTTTCAGTGTTTCGAAAGATGGAGTTGATTTCCAGAGAGTTAAAACCATTGAGAACAATGATCCAATTGACGACTATACTGTAAAGACCAAAGAATTTGGATCGGACGTAAAAGTTCAAGCACGCTATGTGAAAATTCAAGCAGAGTCTTTTGGTGAAATACCCGATTGGCACTTGGGAGTCGGAAATCCATCTTGGTTGTTCATCGATGAAGTTGTAATTCGTTAAACCATGAAGCGCAGCACCTCTTTATTGGATCATCATTTGGCTCAAACCACTTTTTTCCCATTTAACATCAGTGTTGAAAGGGCTAAGGGCGTCTTTATCTACGATACAACAGGTAAAAAGTACTTCGATATGATTTCTGGAGTAGGCGTATCTGCAATGGGACATGGTCATCCAGCTATCGTTAAAGCAATCCAAGAACAAGCAGAGAAATATATGCATGTGATGGTTTATGGTGAGTATTTGCAAGCGCCACAACTGAAACTTGCAGAGCTCCTTTGCAGTCAACTTCCAGATTCATTGAACACCGTTTATCTAGTCAACTCTGGCACTGAAGCCGTTGAAGCAGCTCTAAAGCTTGCGAAAAGAGCGACAGGAAGAACAGGATTAATTTCCTTTGAAGGCTGCTACCACGGCAGCACTCACGGCAGTCTTTCGCTGAGCAACAAC
>Ga0222689_1000158_pt1 | contig 30619 bp, 18 predicted proteins | sample AntAcemetage1231_FD_179838 | JGI IMG/M metagenome (GOLD analysis project Ga0222689, IMG submission 179838) | Saline water microbial communities from Ace Lake, Antarctica - #1231 | ecosystem: Environmental > Aquatic > Non-marine Saline and Alkaline > Saline | place: Antarctica: Ace Lake...
ATTTGGTGGGTGTGAGTCACACGATGCCAATAGTATGTGTTTCTGGAGATCAAATCGATGACTTGCTCAATGGCAACGGCGGATTGAGACCTTTGACGACCTTCGAATATTTCACTGCTGCTGGCGTTCAGATTGATGAGGTTGAAGGAGATGCAAACGAACACGGAAATGATTCGAACGCATATGGTCAAAGAGGTTTCGACTACATCGTTAGAGATCAGCTCGGTTACAACGACGAAATCGAACATCAAATTTTTAGAATCAAGGATAGGGATAAGTACCAAAGGCTCATCATGAAAGCTGCGGCCAATGACAATTATTCATTTGAAAATGGAGCTCATATTCGTGATGCCTATATCAACACCCTTTCACAAATAAGTGACCTGCGAATGGATGAGCGTTCTTACGAACCTTGCATCCTCTACGTAAACGGAGTCTATTGGGGAGTTTATGAAATCCGTGAAAAAGTCGATGACCTCGATTTTACAGATCACTACTACGATCAACCACGCCACTACGTAGATTTCATTAAAACCTGGGGAGGGACTTGGGAAGAATACGGTTCTATCGATGATTGGAACACACTTCGCGATTATATTTTGGCTAACGATATGGCCGATGCTGCGAATTACGATTACGTCAATTCAGTGTACAACACAGGAAGTCTTATTGACTACTTCATTTTGAATAGCTACGTCGTATGCATGGATTGGCTGAATTGGAATACTGCTTGGTGGAGAGGACGTCATCCTGATGGAGATAAGAAAAAGTGGAGATACGCATTGTGGGATATGGACGCGAGTTTCGGACACTATGTGAACTACACCGGAATCCCAAATACAGGGCCAAGTGCTGATCCATGTGATCCAGAAAGCCTTGGCAATCCCGGAGGCCAAGGTCACGTACCCATCCTCAATAAACTATTTGACAACGACGAGTTCACTGCAGATTACCTGAATCGTTATGCGGATTTATCGAATACTACATTCAGCTGCGAATTCATGAATCACCACCTCGACAGTTTGATCAACATCATCCAACCAGAAATGCAAGGTCAAGTTGATAGATGGGGAGGAACCTATGCAGGATGGCAAAATGCTGTTCAAACACTCAGAGATTTTATCGATGACCGCTGCAACGATGTTGTAATCGCTGGAATGGAGGACTGCTACGATGTAGAAGCATTTACCATCACTATTATTATAGATGGAATCGGTGAAGTTGAATTGAATACGATTACAATTGATCTTTCAGACTCACCATTCAACGGAAGCTACTTTATCGATATTCCTATCGATTTACTAGCTATTGATGGCTTAGAAGGCTTTTTTGTCAATTGGGAAGTGACAAGTGGAGATCTTATCATTCCTGATCCTACAAATCCAGAAATTGTTATCACTGCAACAGGCGATGTCACTATTGTCGCTCACTTTGTTACAGACCTTGATCCTGTGCTGGTGCAATACGACGTTGTTCCTGCAGGAGCTGGAGATATTTTGGTAGATGGAAACATCGCTGGACCATATCCTAACACGGTATTGATGGATGCAGCGACTTTGTTTGCACTTGAAGCTTCAGCGAATGACTGGTTTGTATTTGATCATTGGGAGTCGAACAATCACGTCATCAACCCTGATGTAAACTCATCTCCTGCCAGTATCACTTACTTTACAACTGATTCCATTGTTGCTGTGTTTACTGCAATTGAACACTACGATCTTCAAGTTGATGTTTTCCCAGCTGGAGTTGGAACGATATCGATGGATGGCGTTGACCTTGTTCTTCCGTATGCCGAAACACTAGAAGCCAATATTGATTACAACTTTATTACCACACTCGTTGAGCCTTGGTATGAATTTGCTTATTGGACCATCAATAATCATGTCCTCGCTCCAGATGAGTTCTCGATGGATGTCATCCTCAACCTCACAGCTGACGATGAATTGATTGCTGTATATACTGAGATTGAACACTATGACCTCACCGTTGATGTATTCCCAGCAGGCGCGGGAACCATCGATATGGATGGAGTGCCTCTGGTGTTACCTTATGCCGAGACTATAGAAGGAAGTATTGATTATAATTTTGTTACTGCTTCAACGGACCCTGCCTTGTACGAATTCTCACACTGGGAATTGAACAACAATGTTCTCGACCCGGATGAGCTTTCTTTAGACGTTATTCTGAATCTTACAGCAAGTGATGATTTAGTCGCAGTTTATACCGTTCTAGAATACTTTAACCTAACGGTGAGTGTTGAGCCTGAAGGAATGGGCATAGTGAACCTAGATGGAGTCCTCCTCGACCCCTTACCTTGGTCTGAAGTCGCTCTTGGCAATGTTGATTATACTTTAATCACAGAGCCGACCACGAATTACTACATATTCTCACATTGGGAATTAGGAGATAGTCCAATTAGTCCTGATGAATTGAGCTTAGAAATTATTTTAACCTTAATTGACGATGAAGAATTGGTAGCCGTTTATGTTCCGGCATCTCAATTCCAAGTTACTATATTGGTTGATCCGCCTTACAGTGGAACAGTTGCTATTAATGAAGGAGATACGTTGATTAATAATAGCTGGACTGGAATTTTATGGGGTGAATTCTTCGGATATAACTTTACAGCAACGCCACAACCTTTCTTCTTCTTCGAGGATTGGGAGATAATGAATCACGGAATTGCAGATCCTCTTGATCCCGCTTGTCAACTGACCTTCTTGACCAATGACACTTTGATCGCTCATTTCACCGAGGATCCTTTTACTTGGTATGTGCCAAATAGCTTTACCCCGAATGGCGATGGAATCAATGATTTCTTCTTACCACAAGGAAATGCATTTGTACCTGAAGAATACCACTGCGTAATATTCAATAGATGGGGACAGAAAGTGTTTGAAACTGACAATCCTTTCAAGCCATGGGATGGCTCACACCAAGACGGTGAATACTATTCTAAGGATGAGGTCTACTTCTATATTATGCAGGTAAGACCAGGACGAGATCTCTCATCAAAAGAGTACAAAGGACATATTATTGTTTTCCGCTAACCATAACATTATATATAAAAAGCCTCATCAATTTGTGTTGATGGGGCTTTTCTTTTTTCAAATTCCCCGATCAATTGTCAGACGTGTTGAAGAATAAAGGAGTCATATATGTTTTGATTTCCGTGTTGATGTTCTCTCTGGTTTATCTCCTGGTGAAATATCTAAAACACATACCAGCACAAGAACTTATCCTGTTCCGTTCTCTCATTTCCCTTGCAATCAGTTTAGTCCATTTGAGAATTCTAGGAGTATCACCTCTTGGGAACAATAAAGTTTGGCTCATCATTAGAGGCGTGTCTGGCATCATCGCATTAACGATGTTCTTCTACACGATAAAGCACATGCCATTGGCGAGTGCTGTCACAATTCAGTATTTATCGCCAGTATTCACAGTGATTCTAGCCATTTTCATCAATAAGCAAAAAGTGAAACCTATACAATGGTTGTATTTATCACTTGCTTTTGTCGGTGTCATTCTCATCAAAGGATGGGATGAAAGGATCAGTATGAATATGTTGCTTTTGGGAATGTGTTCCGCATTTTTTGCAGGAATTGCATACAATGCGATAATCAAATGTAGAAAAACAGATCATCCAGTGGTTGTTGTGATGTATTTTCCGCTCATTGCAACACCTATTATGGCGATCTGGTCTTGGGGCACCTGGGTTCAACCCATCGGCATAGAATGGCTACTGTTGCTTGGTATAGGGGTGCTCACACAAATCGCACAGGTCTATATGACCAAAGCGCTCCATGCTGACCACGCATCAAAAATTACTCCTTTCAAGTATTTAGGAACCTTGTTCGCTTTGTTATTTGGATATACTATATTTGAGGAGAGCCTGCATTTAATCAGCTTGCTTGGAATAGGATTAGTTGTTTTTGGTGTTCTCATGAATTCAAGAATAAAACTCAAACCTTTACTTTAATTATGACAATTGACTTAACAGGAAGCGTTGTCCTGGTGACAGGCGCTAGCAGAGGGATAGGAGAAGCAATCGCACGCTCGTTGGGGAATTGTGGGGCAACAGTTGTCGTGCATTATTTTAACAATCAAAAAAAAGCTGAAGTAATTGCTCGTGAAATTGGAAATGGCTCAATAGCCCTGGGAGCAGATTTATCCAGTCCTATCGCAACCCGAAAATTATTCAAGCAAACCATTGCGAAATTTCATCGCTTAGATGTATTGGTTAATAATGCTGCAATAGCTATCAATAGTCCCTTAATCAAAGATGAATGGCTCGGTGATTGGGATGAAACTATGGCTGTGAATCTCAGAGCCGTTGCATTGTTAAGCCGATTGTCAATTATGCATTTTAAAGAAACTGGCGGAGGTAGAATAATCAATGTGACGAGTCGAGCGGCCTTTAGAGGTGATACCGCTGAATACATGGCTTATGCCGCTTCTAAGGGAGCGGTTATGAATCTCACAAAATCCATTGCGAAAAACTTCGGGAAAGACGGAGTCAAATGCTTCGCCCTGGCACCCGGATTTGTGAATACGGATATGGCTAAGCCCTTCATCGAGCTATATGGAGAAGATTATACCACAGCAGATCTGGCACTCAACGTAGCAACTCAGCCAACTGATGTTGCTGGATTTGCAGTTTTTCTTGCCAGTGGCCTAGCCGATCATGCAACAGGAACCAGTATTGATATCAATGCCGGAAGTTACCTGCATTAACCAGCTTATCACATATTTCTGCGGTATTGACCACCAACTTCAAACATGGAATGGGAGATTTGGCCTAAGCTGCAGAATTTCACGGCTTCCATCAGCACATTGAATATATTCTCGTTCTGAACTGCAGCCTTTTGAATGGATTGCAATTCGTTTTCTGCCTTTTCCTGATGACTTTTATGCAGCCCTTGAAGCGTTGAAATCTGAAATTCCTTTTCTTCTGTAGATGCTCGTATAACTTCACTCGGAATAATAGTCGGTGAACCTTTAGAACTCAAGAAAGTGTTCACTCCTATAATAGGATAGCCTCCATCGTGCTTTAAAGTTTCGTAATAAAGACTCTCCTCCTGAATCTTACTTCGCTGATACATGCTCTCCATGGCGCCTAATACACCACCTCGTTCGGTAATACGGTCAAATTCTAAGAGAACAGCTTCTTCCACCAAATCTGTCAACTCCTCAATGATGAATGATCCCTGCAAAGGATTTTCATTCTTCGCCAATCCCAGTTCCTTATTGATAATTAGCTGAATAGCCATCGCTCTTCGCACAGACTCTTCAGTCGGTGTGGTGATAGCTTCATCATAGGCATTGGTATGCAGCGAATTACAATTGTCATAAATCGCGTACAATGCTTGAAGCGTAGTTCTGATATCGTTGAAGTCAATTTCTTGGGAGTGCAATGATCTTCCTGAAGTTTGGATGTGATACTTCAACATCTGCGCTCTAGGGTTAGCTCCATATTTTTGCTTCAGAGCCTTAGCCCATATTCTTCTAGCAACTCTGCCAATCACGGCATATTCGGGATCAATTCCGTTGGAGAAGAAAAAGCTCAAGTTTGGACCGAATTGATCGATATCCATTCCTCTGCTCAAATAGTATTCCACATACGTAAATCCATTGGAAAGGGTGAAGGCAAGTTGTGTAATCGGGTTGGCTCCAGCTTCCGCAATGTGATATCCTGAAATTGAAACGGAGTAGAAGTTTCTAACCTCATTAGTGATGAAGTACTCCTGAACATCTCCCATCAACCGCAAGGCAAATTCAGTACTGAAAATGCAGGTGTTCTGGGCTTGGTCTTCTTTGAGGATATCCGCCTGTACCGTGCCTCGCACAACTTTTAAGGTTTCTTTTTTGATGGATGCATATTCTTCGGCAGACAAGACTTCGTCGCCTGTAGCACCCAATAAGAGCAAGCCTAATCCATCATTTCCTTCCGGTAATTCTCCTTGGTAGGATGGGGCAGGGGCTCCCAATTTTTCATATTTCTTCTTAATATAATCCTGTACTTCTTTTACTCTTCCCTGCTTTCTAATCAGCAACTCACACTGCTGGTCAATTGCCGCATTCATGAAGAATCCGAGCAACATAGGCGCCGGGCCATTAATGGTCATCGATACGGATGTCAAGGGATCACTTAGGTCAAATCCTGAGTACAATTTCTTGGCATCATCCAAGCAACATATCGAAACTCCAGAGTTACCTATTTTACCGTAAATATCAGGCCTATAATCAGGATCATTGCCATATAATGTGACTGAATCGAAGGCTGTAGAAAGCCTCTTTGCAGGCATCCCTAAACTGACATAGTGAAATCTGCGGTTTGTGCGCTCTGGACCACCCTCTCCAGCAAACATTCTAGTGGGATCTTCACCCTGCCTTTTGAACGGATAGATTCCAGCGGTGTAGGGGAATTCTCCAGGTACATTTTCTTGTAAGCTCCAACGTAAAATATCTCCCCAAGATCGATATCTCGGCATCGAGACTTTTGGAATCTGAAGGTGTGAGAGCGATTCGGAATGGGTTTGAATTCTAATCTCCTTTCCTCTTACCTTGAAAACGAATTCTGGATCTGTTAGAGATTTGCGCTTTGCGCTCCAATTCTGCAGCAACTCCCAATTTCTAGGATCAAAATCTAATTTCAGCTTTTCAATTTCTTCAGTTAGAGCTTTTTGAATTCTATCTGAATCTTCAAGCTTAGAAGCTTTTATTGTTTCAATCGTGTTTGTAAGCGAATAAAGGCTTTCAGCGATTTCAACTTGTTCATTTACCCACTTGTCATAAGCACGGTTGTTTTCCGATATTTCAGAAAGATACCTGGTGCGTTTTGGAGGGATGATGAATATTTTCTCGGAAACCTCATTGCTCACTACCCAAGTGCTCTTTAAATCTGCACCAGTTCGTTCAGCGATCAAATCCATCAATGACTTGTAGAGTGCGTTGGTGCCTGGGTCATTGAATTGAGAGGCGATTGTGCCAAAGACAGGAAGTTTATCGTCGCTAACATCCCATAACCCATGATTGCGAGTGTATTGCTTCTTCACATCTCTCAAAGCATCTAAAGCACCTCGCTTATCGAATTTATTGATGGCAATTAAGTCAGCAAAATCGAGCATGTCGATCTTTTCCAATTGAGTGGCAGCGCCATACTCAGGAGTCATGAGGTACAATGAAACATCAGAATGATCGGTGATTTCAGTATCGCTTTGCCCAATTCCAGATGTCTCCAAAATGATAAGGTCAAATCCAGCTATTTTAAGTACTGAAACCGACTCTTTCACATATTTACTTAGGGCTAAGTTAGATTGGCGAGTGGCTAAAGAACGCATGTAAACCCTCGAGTTTCGAATGGCATTCATACGAATTCTGTCTCCCAACAGGGCCCCGCCAGTCTTTCTCTTAGAAGGATCTACCGATACAATCGCAATTTTCTTTTCCGGAAAATCAATGAGGAATCGTCTCACCAATTCATCAACCATCGATGATTTTCCTGAGCCTCCTGTTCCAGTGATTCCTAGTACTGGTGTAGTTGATTTTTCAGCTTCTTTATCTATTTCTGCAAGTAAAGCGGTGTTCTGCTCAGGGAAATTTTCAGCCGCAGAAATAATCTTAGCGATGCTGTTAAAATCTCCAGCCTTGACTTTCTCAAACAAACCTTGACTCTCTTTACCTGTCGGGAAATCTGCCCGCTGTATTAAGTCATTGATCATTCCTTGCAGCCCCATCGTTCTGCCGTCGTCTGGATGATAAATTCTCTCTATCCCGTAGTCCTGAAGTTCCTTAATTTCATCCGGAAGAATGGTTCCACCACCTCCACCAAATATTTTAATGTGAGACGCTCCTTTTTCCTTCAACAAATCGAACATGTACTTGAAATACTCAGTATGTCCCCCTTGGTAAGAAGTCATCGCTATTGCCTGCGCATCTTCCTGAATTGCCGTGTTTACAACTTCCTCAACACTTCGGTCATGTCCCAAATGAATGACTTCGCAACCGGTAGATTGCATAATCCTTCGCATAATATTAATCGCAGCATCGTGCCCATCAAATAAAGACGCAGCTGTTACGATTCGAACATTGTTTATTGGCTTATATCCAGCAGTTTTTTCCATAAAGAGATGTCATTGTAGCCGCAATTTACCACTTCTCAGCTGAGATTAAAGATTCGAATCCTATAGAATTTGGAATCTTTCTGCCACTTGCAATCACTTTTGTCCCAATTGAAGTGATTTATGGTTTTCTTCCATCCATGGGGTGCAGACTAATCTAATTCCACTTATTTCTATGAAGAGCAGATGTACTAACTTCGCAATAGCTAAGTTAGAATTGCAGTGAACTGCGAATTGTTTCTTGGTCTCAACGAATCAAGATTGTTTAGGAATGATTACATCTTATTGGCTACTTGATATCTTTCTAATCGCGATCTTCATTTATTTCGTGGTCTGCGTTCTTGTGTTTTTCCTCCAATCGAAGCTGATTTTTTTACCCACGATTGAAGGTCCTGATTTTGTTTATAAGCTGGCTACTCCAAATAAAGAATGGCAAATTGAAACTCCCAATAAAGGTTCCATTCACGGAATTACTATAAGTCCAGCAAATTCACGTGGACTGATATTTTATCTTCACGGAAACTCTGGCAGTATTAAAAGGTGGAGGTTCATGGCGGAGGAAATAGCGACCTATGGTTTTGACGTGTGTATTTTAGATTATAGAGGCTATGGAAAGAGTAGGGGCAAGAAATCAGAGTCTATCATGCATGAAGATGTTAAGTTTTGCTTTGATGAAATCATTCAACAATACAAGGGGAAACCAGTTGTAGTTTACGGCCGGTCTTTAGGAACAGGATTCGCTACTCGACTTGCCGCGTACAAGAAAATTGATGGACTTATATTAGAAACTCCATTTTTTAGCCTCTTAGATGTTGCTTCTTCTTACTTCCCTTTCTTGCCTGTAAAACTCTTATTGAGGTATAGGTTTAGATCAGACAATCACGTTAAAAGAGTAAAGGTTCCTAGCATAATATTTCATGGAACCAGAGATAGGGTAGTGCCTTATTCTTCGGCATTAAAAATATATGCAAAGGTTAGTGATCAGGGCAATTTCAAAATGATTACGCTTCAAGGTGCCAGACACAACAACTTGAATGCATATCCTATGTTCAGGGATGAACTGAAGAAGTTCCTATTGCAGTATTAAAAAAAAATGACCTCTACTTTCGCAGAGGCCATTTAAATATTGTTTACTCGTATTCTTATTGGCAAGTAGTGCCGTAAAGTGCTAAGAAGGCAACTTGATCAGCTGTGTTAACCACGTCATCTCCATTCATGTCAGTCATGCAATCTGCTTGGCAACCGTAATCTCCGAGAAGCATTAACAAATCACCAATATTGACTACTAAGTCATTGTTAAAGTCACCCATACATAGGATTTCATCTCCTTCAACCAATCCGTTACAATTGTTGTCAAGATTCTGACCAGTTCCAGGTGCTCCTAGATAAACGCTGTCGTTGCTATCGTCACAATCATCAGCGTTAGTCACATAACCGGCAGGCTGAACACAGTCAACAGTGCTGTTTGAAGGATCTCCATAACCGTCTCCATCAGAATCCAAGTAGTAAGTAGCACTTGCCAATACTGTGATGTAGTCAAATTTAGCTTCACTATCAGAGCTTACACCATCACCAGCAGTTAAAGTGACATTGAAAGTGCCTGGATTGTTATAAGTAACTCCTGTTGGATTTTGAGCAGAACTATTTGCAGGCGAACCACCTTCAAAACTCCAAGCCCATTCGCTAGGGTTATTTAAACTCTCATCAGTGAAATCGATACTTTCTCCTTGACAAATTGTCGTTGCAGAAGCAGAGAATTCAGTTGTGTGAACAGGTGCTAATGTCTGGCAAACACCAATGATTGTCATAGTGTTGTGGTAAGAGTCATTCACAATATCAATGATATTAGAAACGCAAATGTCAGGACCAGCCGCAGTGAGATAATGAATTCTCACAAATGGGGTAGGAGAGTAGTTCTTTGGAAGCTTAACGTCGTCATTGGTGTATCCAATAATTTTTGTTCCACCTAAACTCGCTGCAGGAACAGCATCGAATAAAATAGGGTCATATATATTTTCAACACTTTGAATGGTCAAACCACTTACTTCAAATTCATATCCAACAATTTCATTGTCTGGATTAAGAACATATACATCAACATAACCCAAGTCTGTATTTACTTCACCGATACTTAAAGTCACGTTATGGTTAGGATTGATAATCTCGTCATCGAAGATGCAATGATCATGAACCCCGTTACCATCGACATGTGTTGGGCCGTAGAATACACAACCTGCAATCAATGCTGCATCGGTAACGTTAATGTCACCATCGTTATTCATATCAGTACATGGAGTAACTGTAGCATCATCACCAAGAATATCTGTTACATATTGATCAGAATCGGCATATTCTAGTTCGCCAGTTGTGTTCACATCTCCACGAACAGTTGTTCCAGGGCAATTGCCTTCACAGTCAGGCATTGCACTTCCGAAAGGTTGTCCAAGACAATCAACAATCAATGGACAAGTATTGTCTTTTACGAAGTTGATCACATCACCATTTCCATCTCTTTCAAAACTGATACAAACAGCAGCCCAGTTGTTGTCATAACGTAATTCATAGCTACCATTAGCATCAGGAGAGAAATCCCAATTGGTGCGACACATCAAAGTATAGCTTCCAGCAGGAACATCTGTAATGTCAACCCACTGGCAAGAAAGTCCAGAGCTGTAAATATCGCCACACTGCGCAGAGATCCCCATGTTACCACAAGTATATTTCGCAGTTCCTCCATCAGAACATTCAAGATCTAATACACAGAATCCATTTTTGAATCCAATCTGAGGCATCTCAATGCCATCTCCATCATACAACACGTATTCGGCATATCCTTCATAATGCCAGTGGTTGTGACAAACATCCCACTCGAATTGATCAAGTTCAACTCCTGGCTGACCGATAAAATAATCTTCAGTTCCAATATTCTTAATGTGAGTTGAGAATCGAACGATTTCACGATTTCCAAATCCTTGCAAGCAGCCTTCATTGATATAGCACTCATCAGCACTGTTGATAGAAGTTAAGTACATAGAATTGTAGAAGACATCGCCAAGAATTTCTAGATCAGGACCGAAATCAGGACACTCAGGATCACCCGGGTAAAAACAAGGTTCAGGAACTGTGGCAATCGGAAGGTAGTTGCAAGCTGCAGAATCTACACAACCTGGAATTCCTCCCATATATTCTAACAAGAAGTCTAAACTTCCTGAACATGAACCATCAATACTTCCTATGCGGATATAATAGACTACTCCACCTTCTAAGTAAGGAGTTACTTCTGCTTGAACTCCACAGAGATCATCATTATAAGTTAATGTAGCCTCATTCGAATCATCAAAATTTGCCATTGTACAGTAGTCATACATCCAAATGGTTGTATTACAAGTTGTCAGACCACAAGTCGATATCCTGTATTGTCCATTGACAGCTGGAACGAATCTAAACCAAGAATCTTCGTCTGGTGTAGAGTTTATGCCCTCAACAGCATCGATAGTATTGTTGCAGTCAATTCCAGGAGGGCAATTAATATAGGCACTCTCTGTATAAGCGAAAGCACCGCCATTTGCCACTTCTACACCGTTTAACACAACAGAATAACTTCCGTTTCCATATCCGCAGCAAATTCCATCTCCGTAACTATCATTAATTGTAAATACATAACAACCATCGCCGATGCAAAGGCTTTGTCCAACAGCAGCGCCACTTGCTACTACAGTTCCAAATTCATCAGCAAGTTGCCAAGAAGTTTCAGCAGGATAGTTGTCTTGTACAATCACAATGTCAACATTATTTCCAGTAGAAACGGTTACCGTTCCAGAAGCAGTTCCCGTCGTGCTATTCGCATCTGTAACAGTCAAGCCTACAGCATGCGTTCCTGCCGAGTTGAAAACAACCGAAGGATTCTGATCTGAAGATGTTGCAGGTGTACCATTCTCAAAAGTCCAAGCCCAGCTTAAACCAGGTCCAACACTTTCGTCTAAAAAATTATAAGTAGAACCAATACAAACTCCTTCAGATGTATACGAATAAGCAGCGGTTGGAGGATCATAAGCACATGATCCATCGTCGTTTAAAGCACATTCATTGTAATTTGAAGCGATAGGATCTGTGCATGCCGCGAAACCGAAGGGTAAGCAGAAACATTGATCAACTCCAAAACCGAAGTTTGCATTTGCGTCAGGCGCAGTTACAACATATGTATTGCCTAAATTGTCTGAAATTGACCAGCTACCGTTCACATCACAGCTAGCATACGGGACTCCATTCATGCCGTCTCCATAAGAATCCACCATCCGTAATTCATAACATCCGTCAGCGAGTGTTAGATCAGTCGTAGTTGTTTCTTGATTACCCAAGGTATTAGGGCCTACAGCAGCGAGTTCGTTATTGGAAGAGTCAAAAATCCCCCAAGAGATTTCACCACCCCAACAATCTGTGGTGAGTGTAAAAGTAATGTCTGTTTGAGCGATTGCTCCAAACGAAAAAATACTCGCCATCACGGCAAGACTGTAACGTAGATATTGCTTCATCATTGGTTTATTTGGTCGATTTGGTTCTTTCCTTGCGAAAAAGGGTTCCTAAAGATAAGGAATGATTTTTTAAGAATTAACTTTTTTTTGCCTTTTGAGACGATTTTACTCTAGATTAAGCTCTCCCAGCCAAGAATTTCAGCGCATTTATTCCAGCTTTCGTCGACACTTGCAGTCAATTCGAAGTACTCTGAAGTGAGGGGATGAATAAAAGCTAATCGTCTAGCATGTAAAAACATGTTAGACAATCCATGCTGCTCTTTGAAAATCTTATTGTGATGCCTTTCACCGTGTTTGCTGTCTCCTATGATGTAATGTCGCAAATGCGCAAAATGCATTCTGATTTGATGCATTCTACCTGTGTGTGGCTGAACTTGAACCAAAGAATAACGACAGCTTTGATATCTGCTGACTGGAATTGGTAATTCCGCGGTTCCTAATCTTAAATATGATGTCGAAGCAGATTTTGGAATTGAATTTGGATCTTCAGGATTTTTTATTGCCTTATCGATGGTTCCGTGGCTCGGGGTATAGCCCCTGCAGACTGCCAAATATTCTTTTTCTGTAGAATCGTTCACAAATATTTCATGCAACTTTTTGTTATAATTCTGGTCTTTAGAGAAGAGCAAAATACCCGAAGTAGCCTTGTCTAAACGATGAAGAGGGAAAACGCGTTTACCTAGCTGAAGTCCGAGAATATCTTGGGCATTCTGAGTTTCGTAGCGGTCAATAGAAGTTTTATGAACCAACAGCTTATTCGGCTTATTGACGGCTATTAGGTACTCATCTTCAAAAATTATTTCAAGCATGAAGTTAAGGTCTTGTCTTTAATGTATGCTATTGTGAGGATTATTAGTTATTTTCGGGCTGCCAAATTGAGAGTCGTTCAAGAACAGAATACTTAAAGATCTATGAAATTGGTTACAAAAGTGATTAAACTCAGCATAATAGCATCTCTTGCTGTGATTTTTTCTTTGATACACAATGATACCAGTGCTCAGGCCAATGGTGTCGAGTTTGAAATACATCAAATTCACAACGGGGTGAACACGGGATTGCCAGCTGGTTATATCACCTATCGCTGTTATGTGACATTCGATAATCCGGAAGATGTTATGGGCGGCATTTACGCCGTTCCTGGCGAAACAAATCCATTCTCTGTTACCACGGATTGCGATTTTTACAACAACGAGTTGTGCGGATTGACTGGGCAACAGACCACTTGTATATTAATACCTCAATTCCCAGATATGGAATGGGATTCATACCTAACAATTGGAAAGGCATGCGCTAATGATCCAGGAGCAAATGTTACTGTTCTATCTCTTGCACCTGCAGCCGGTTATACACCTTTTGATCCAGGGGGAGGTAGCTTCACAATATCTGATGGTATCATGTTCATTCCGAACAATGGTGATGTCAACACTATTGCTGGCCCAGACTTAAGAGTACTTGTAGGGCAATTCACTACCTGCGGTGAAGTTTGTGTCCAATTTAATATTCAAAGTTTCGGATTCGGAATTCCAGGTAATGTTTTCAACTTGTTAGATGTAGGTGGATGTATCTCTAGTCCATGCGCCCCTGGCTTGTTTGAAATTGAAGGTCTCGGCACAACAGATGTTAGCTGCTTTGGCGCTGATGATGGCACATTTACTGCACAAACTTTAGCCACTGGTCAAGGGGTGCCGCCAATTATTTGGGATCTCGTTGAAGAAAATGATTTAATCACCCCATTCATTGAAGATAACGGTGATGGGAACTTCGTTGGACTTCCTCCTGGATCTTATTTCGCAGTCGCTGAAGACAATAATGGATGTCTCGATTCTACTGATGTATATATAATCACAGAGCCAGACGAACTGATTCTAACTCCACAAATTGATGCTGAAGTGCTTTGCCCTGGCGATGCCAACGGAGTGATTAGCTTTACCATTGAAGGAGGAACAGCTCCCTACACAGTCGATGTTAATGGAGAAGTTTTAGTAGGAGTATTGAGTATTGAAGACCTTGAATGTGGCGATTATGTCATCACAGTAACAGATGATCATGACTGTACAACACAGGAATTAGTGACCTTAGAATGTCCTGACCCTATTGCGTCTAATTTCATTCCCCAACAAGTAAGCTGTTTCGAAGCCTGTGATGCAACAATTGCTGGAAACCTCAGCGGTGGAACCGGCGATTTGGATGTCTCAATTTCAGGACCATCTGGATTCCAAGACGACTACCTCGGGAATCCTGTGAATTTCTTGCTTACTGATCTCTGCGCTGGAGATTATGTGATTACAGCAACAGATGAAAATTCTTGTGTATTTGAAGAAACGATTACCATTACCGAACCGGCCGAACTGGTCGTGACAGAAGATCATTTTGATGTGAGCTGTTTCGGGCTATGCGACGGAATTATTGACTTAACAATAGAAGGGGGAACTCTTCCGTATACTGTTGATTTTGGCGGTGCAGATGAGAATGCCCTGTGTGCAGGCATTTACGACATAGAAGTTTGTGACGGCAACAATTGCTGTGTTCAACTAAGTATTGAAATTGAACAGCCAACTGAGCTTTTGGTTGAGACCACTATTGTTGATGTGCTATGCCCAGAAGGAGCGACAGGAAGCATTACCGCTGAAGCAAGTGGCTCATTCCCAACGTATGAATATCAAATTACTGGACCAATAAATGCTGGTCCTCAAATTTTAAACACGTTTACCGACCTTGTTGGAGGTAGCTATGTTTTGACCGTGACTGATCAAGGCGGATGTTTTTACACTGAAGACATTACCATTGAAACACCAGACTTAATAGTCATTGATGTGGCTCAAACCAACATAAACTGTTTCGAAGTTTGTGATGGAAGTCTAGTCGGATCAGTAGCTGGTGGAACAGGTGAACTGACAATTACAGTTAGTGGCCCAGACGGATTCAGCCAGGTACTCACTGGAAACCCAGTAAATATTAACCTTATCGATTTATGTGATGGGGAATATATTCTTGATGGAGTTGATGAAAATGCTTGTCCATTCAATGAGAGCTTTATCCTCACTCAACCTGAAGAGTTCATTGTTACCGAAGAACATACTGAAGTAAGTTGTTTCAACTTATGCGATGGAACTATTACGCTAGATATTTCTGGAGGGTTAGCACCTTATACTACTGATTTTGGCGGAGCAGATCCTTTAAGTCTATGCGCGGGCAACTACATTGTTACAGTTTGTGACGATAATAATTGCTGTGTTGAATTGAATGTTGAAATCATTCAACCTGCTGAATTGGTTGCTACTATTGAGTTTGTAGATGTCATTTGTCCAGGGGATGATAATGGTGAGATTTCGATCAATGCCTTGGGTGGAGTTCCTGATTATACCTTTGAATTGACTGGTCCAGTTAATGCTGGTCCTCAAGCGGAAGCTGTATTTGAAAACCTTCCTGGCGGTGTCTACACGATCGAAATCACCGATGATACCAATTGTAGCATTGAGCAGGAAGTGAGTATCTTTTCTCCTCAGCCTCTAGTTCTTACTATTGATAGTACTGATGTAAGCTGCAACGGATTAAACGATGGAATTATTGAAGTATCCGGCTCAGGTGGAACTGGAGACTTCACTTTTACGGCGAACGGAGATGCAGGCGGTCCTATTTTTACAGGATTAGCACCAAATGATTATTTGATTATTGGAACGGATGAAAACGCTTGTACTGTAGAACAAACGGTTACCATTGCAGAGCCAGATTTACTTGTTGTGGAATTGGTATTCTTGCAAGAAGTTGGATGCGGCGGTGATTGTGATGGTGTTGCTAACGTCGAAGTTTCAGGGGGAATTCCTGCTTATTCGGTTGTCTGGAATGGAGACCCATTTCAAGAGGATGATGAATTATGCGCTGGCTTTAATCTAGTTGAAGCGACAGATGCCAATGGCTGCCTTACAGCTCTTCCAGTTCAAGTTGATGAACCGGACCCGCTGCAAATCATCATCAACGAAAACCCTGTAACCTGTACTGGAATGACAGACGGATCGGTAGCAGTTGCAGTGACCGGAGGAACAGGTGAAGTCACTCTTGATTTAGGGGAGCTAAGTCCTGAAGATTTATTGGAACTTCCAGAAGGCGAATGGATTGTGACAGCTGTTGATGTAACAGGTTGTACAGTTCAAGATACCATTCAAATAGTAGCGGCAATAGTTACCGATCTAGAATTGGAAATATTCACAAGTCCAGTTTCATGTTGGAATGAAGGTGATGGTACTGCAACAGCTGCGGTTCTTGGTGGATTTGAACCAATCACCATTCAATGGGATGATGAACTGGAACAAACAGGACCTATTGCTGTAGGATTGGGCGAAGGAATGTATACAGCCACAATTACTGATGTAATTGGGTGCACAATCGATTCAGTGGCAATCATTGAACCTAGTATTGGATGCTTCTTCATCGCGAATGTATTAACGCCGAACGGTGATGGTGCAAATGATAATTGGCTAATTGGTGGTCTTGAGTATTTCCCGAGTTCTAAAGTTCAAGTTTATAATCGTTGGGGACAGCTACTATTTGAATCTACAGGTTACACATCTCCCTGGAACGGTACTTATGGAGGTCAATTATTGCCTATCGCGGATTATTATTATGTGATTGAATATAATAGTGACAAAGATCCTTTAACAGGAACAGTCACTCTAAAATATTAAACAGGATTGAGCAAGATATGAAGAGATATTTACTACTATTAGTAACGGGACTGTTAATTTCATCTGGCTTGTTTGCACAGCAATTGGGCCGAAGAACTCAGTTTATGTTCAATCCCTACCTAGTAAATCCTGCAGTAGCTGGAACAAAGAACTACACGCCTATCATGATGTCTTTCAGAAATCAATGGGCAGGATTTGAAGGTGCTCCGAAGACTTATACCGTTAGCGGACATGCATCACTTCCACATAATATTGGTGTAGGAGGGATTTTATATAGCGACAATACAGGTGGAGCTATTAGCAGAACAGGATTAGAGTTGACAGGCGCTTATAAAGTTGATCTAACGAATGAGGATCAAATCTCATTCGCATTGAGTCCGGTAATTGGACAGTATAAGTTCAACAACGATTCATTGGTTTATTACGATCCAAATGATCAAGCTTTGCTCGGAGGATTGGAAAAGAACATGACCTTTGATGCTAATTTCGGAATGCTTGTTTACGGCACAAACTATATGTTCGGATTTTCTATTCCGAATTTGATGCAAGCGAAATTGAAATTAGAAAACAATTCTAATGGAGAAGAAAATCAATTTGTACGCCATTATTATTTTATGGGTAGTTACAAGTATTACCTCAGTGATAATTTTGATATCCAACCTTCTGTCTTAACCAAATTCACAGCAGTAACTCCCGTGCAATTTGATATAAATGTTAAAGGTACATACCAAGATATGATTTGGGCTGGAATAGGCTACAGGCACCGGGATGCTATTGCAATCATGCTCGGAGCTGAATACCTTGATTTCACTTTAGGATATGCCTACGAAATCACAACCACAGATGCCAGAAACTTCTCTCCCCATACACATGAGTTGACTGTAGGCTACAATATTCCAAGAGCAAATCCAAGATTTAAAAAGGGTAGGATGAACGGTAGAATCGTTCCAAGGAAAAAGATATTTAAATAATGGCAAGATTTTTGCCTTTTTGCATTGACTAACAATAATCGAATACAATGAAGAATTTATTTGCCATTTTAATGTTCATGAGCTCTTTAGTTTCAGTTGCTCAAATTAAAGGAGTTACTGTTGAAGAGATAGATAATAAAGGTGAAGTTCCTGGAAGAACATTTAGAATCTACTTAGAATGCACCAGCGAATGGGATTACGTAACTAGCATTTTCGCTTTTAAAGAAAATGACATGTACTGGAGATCTACCAAACCTTTCTTTCAAAGTGCTTATGGAGGACCATTGTCGTCTAACATCATTCGCGCAACTCTCATGGAGAAGAAGGATTTGAAATACGATAGCTGGTTCACAATTGGTTATGTGGATAATTACAACAATGCCGTAAGTGCCTTCAATCTAGAATTTGAAGACTTTGAAAACGGTAAAGAAGTAGCAACTAACGATGGAGCATGGTTTGCAACTCCTGACAAACCACAAACAAAAGCAGGGCCTTCGAAAAGAATCTTGATTGCTCAACTGACAAGTGAAGGTATTATTACTGGTAAGTTTAGTGTCCTTGGAAGAACAGTAACCAACTATGAGAAAAGTGAGTGGGACAACTGGGAAGAGCATGACCTGACTTTCACTGCTGGAGAGAAATAAGAAAAGATAATTTTATATAGAAGAAAGCCCTGATTTTGTCAGGGCTTTTTTTATTTCATTCGTCGGCTTCAAATTTTAATGAGATGGAATTCATGCAATATCGAAGTCCTGTAGGTTGAGGCCCATCTTCAAAAACATGTCCTAAATGACTTTCGCAGCGGTTACAAACCACTTCAGAACGATTCATCCCATATGAGTTGTCGTTCTTAAGTCCAACATTGTTTTCATCTAGTGCGGCATAAAAACTTGGCCATCCAGTACCAGATTCAAATTTTGTGCTACTGGGAAATAGTGGAAGTCCACAAGCACGACAAGAGTATGTTCCTACTTCATGGTTGTCCCAATACTCACCGGTAAAAGCTCTTTCTGTTCCCTGTTCCCTTAGCACATGAAATTCGTCAGCTGTAAGTTCTGCCCTCCACTCTTTAGTTGACTTATCAAGCTTCTCCCCATTGAATTTTGGTTCAATGACTTGTTCTTCAGATTTTTCTACTTGGGCTTGACAACTTTGGAATAAAGATGTGCTGATAAATAGCCCTAGGATCAATAGAGGATTAAATTTCATGGTATGAGTTTGTTTCTTAAATAACGAGCGGTATGGTTGTTTTCTTGCTTCAGCATTTCCTCCGGTGTACCGACAAATACTACTTCACCTCCCAAATCCCCACCGTCAGGCCCCATATCGATAATCCAATCTGCTGATTTTATTACGTCCATATCGTGTTCAATTACAAGAACAGAATGCCCTTTTTCAATCAAAGCTTCAAATGCAAGTAGGAGTTTCTTCACATCGTGAAAATGGAGGCCCGTAGTTGGCTCATCAAAAATGAACAAGCTATGTTGAACTTGACCTCCCTTACTTAGAAAGCTGGCTAGTTTTATTCGTTGAGCTTCTCCTCCGCTAAGAGTGCTCGAGGATTGTCCAAGTGTAACATAGCCTAAGCCAACGTGCTGAAGTGGCTGAAGTTTCTTTAGGAGTTTCTTTACATCAGTATTCTTTGCATCCTCCGAGAAAAACTCGATGGCGTCGTCAACGGTCAATTGTAGAATATCAGAGATGTCCTTTTCTCTGTATTTTACTTCTAGAATTTCATCTTGGAATCTTTTTCCCTTGCAAACATCACAGCTTAATTTAATGTCAGCCATGAATTGCATTTCAATGGTAACTTCTCCTTCTCCTTCGCAGTTATCACATCTCCCCCCTGGAACGTTAAACGAGAAATGCCCCGGTTTATATCCTCTTGTTTTGGAAAGTCCAAGTGAAGTGAACAAGGCTCGAATATCATCAAATGCCTTTACATAAGTGACAGGGTTAGATCTGGAGGATTTGCCAATCGGATTTTGATCGACATATTCAACCTGTTTTAGCGATTTTATATCACCAGTAACACTGTCACATTCCCCAGCCTTGTCACTAAATTCGCCGAGTTCTCTTTTTACGGAAGGATAGAGGATGTCGCTCACCAAGGTTGATTTGCCTGATCCACTCACACCTGTAACGACGGTGAAAACACGGAGGGGTATATCTACATTGATGTTTTTCAAGTTGTGTTCACGTCCTCCTTTAATGGAGATCTTATCCTTCCATTTTCTTCTTTTCTTAGGAACTTCAAGTCGTTGAACACCATTCAAATAGTCTGCTGTTAGGCTTCCACTTGCTGTGTTTATAGTATCATAAGCTCCTTCAAAGACGATTTCGCCTCCATGAGTGCCTGCTCTTGGCCCCATATCAATGATATGGTCAGCAGCTTTCATTATTTCTTCGTCGTGCTCTACAATTATTACAGAATTCCCCTGTGCTTGCAAAGCGCGCAGTACCTTAATAAGTCTATGTGTGTCCCGAGGATGCAGTCCAATACTCGGTTCATCTAAAATATACATTGACCCAACCAAACTACTTCCCAATGAGGTTGCCAAGTTTATCCGCTGCGACTCCCCGCCAGAGAGACTATTAGACAAACGATTCAAGGTGAGATATCCCAATCCTACATCGCATAAATAATTCAAGCGGTTTTGAAGCTCAATTAGCAGTCTTTTCGCAATGCTGAAATCACGTTCACTGAGATTCAAACTGTTCATCAAACTCGAAAGCTTATCGATTGGCATCAACACCATATCAGTGATGGTCAATCCCTCAACCTTCACGTAATTCGCATCATGTCTGAGTCGAGTGCCCTTGCATTCAGGACATAGTGTTTTTCCTCGGTAGCGACTAAGCATCACCCGAAATTGAATCTTGTAGGATTTTTCTTCTAGATATGAGAAGAAGCGATTCAATCCCTTGAAATGTTTATTGCCAGTCCAGAGCAATTCTATTTCAGCTGCCGACAGTTGATGGAAGGGGCGGTGAATTGGGAATTCAAAATGTTTAGCATTCTTCACCAACTCTTCTTTCCACTCGCTCATTTTCTCGCCTTTCCAACAAGCAACGGCATCTTCATAAATTGAAATGCTTTTATCTGGAACTACTAAATCAGGATCTACACCAATGACAGACCCGAATCCTTCACATTTCTTACATGCGCCAACGGGATTGTTGAAGGAGAAGAAATTATTACTCGGTTCTTCGAATTGGATTCCATCAAGCTCAAAACGATTAGAGAAATGAAGTTGTTTTCCAGTCTCCGCTAATTCAATAATACAATCTCCTTGTCCTTCAAAGAAAGCAGTATTCGCAGAATCAATGAAGCGAGCGTTGAAATCGTTGTCATCCTTTTTAACCGCTAAACGATCAATGACTATGTGAACTCCCTTTTCAGATTTCCACTGTGCAATGGGTGCTTCATTTATTTCAAAGACTTCATCTTTTTGCTTGAGTCGCGCATATCCTTGCTGTCCAAGTACATCCACTTGTTCTTTCAGATTCCGGCCCAATCTTAAGTGAAGCGGAGAGAGAACGTAAAACTTCGTTCCTTCAGCCAATTCCATTACTTCGTCCAAGACGTCAGATGGATGATGTCTCTTTACCTCTTTACCAGATTTCGGACTTATAGTCTTGCCAATTCTTGCAAAGAGGAGCTTTAGATAATCGTAGATTTCAGTTGATGTGCCAACAGTAGAGCGAGCATTTCGAGAAACCACTTTCTGTTCTATGGCAATCGCAGGTGAAATTCCTCTGATGGCATCAACCTCTGGTTTGTCATGCCTTCCTAAGAATTGACGGGCGTAAGAAGACAAGCTTTCTACATAGCGTCTTTGACCTTCTGCATAGAGGGTATCAAATGCTAGAGACGATTTTCCTGATCCTGAAAGTCCAGTTATTACAACAAATTTATTTCTGGGGATGGCTAGACTCACATTTTTAAGGTTGTGAACCCGAGCTCCTTCAATAACTATATTTTTCTTTAAATCAACTGATTTTACTAGTGATTCGCTCATTTTTCGACTGAGGGCATTAGGATTTTTTAACGAGTTCAAAGGTAGGCAATTAGGGAAGGGATAAGAATAATTGTATATTTACAGAAGCTGGAAACATACTAAAGAACATTTCCAAGCGTTGTTTGTTGAAGTATCCACATTTTTAAGACATTCTCTATAGCATAAACTCTACTCTTAAATCGTTTACAAAGTAAGTTCTAACCAACTTAAAAGAGGAGGGTATTATGCGTTCACAAAAAGCATCAGACAAGGAATTGATACGTCAATATTTAGACGGTCAGGATTCTGCTTTCGAAATTCTACTTCGCAGGCACAAAAATCAAGTTTTTACGAAAATCTTCTATATGGTCAAAGACAACGACCTCGCTGAAGATATTTTCCAAGATACATTTATTAAGGTAGTCAACACGTTGAGGTCCGGGAGGTACAACGAAGAAGGCAAATTCTTACCGTGGATTATGCGAATAGCGCATAACTTGGTTATTGACCATTTCCGCAGAAACAAGAAAATGCCTGCTGTAAGAAGTGACGAGAACCACGATGTTTTCGCTACTATCAGTCAGGACGACAGACATGTTGAAGACCAAATCATTTTTGATCAGGTGATGGGAGATGTGCGCAAGCTTATCGATCACTTACCTCCTGAACAAAAAGAGGTGGTGATCATGAGACATTACTACGGAATGAGCTTTAAAGACATTGCTGAGTCTTGTGATGTCAGTATCAACACTGCTCTTGGCAGAATGCGGTATGCCCTGATCAACATGAGGAAGCTTGTTGAACAGAAAGACATTACTTTAACCCTATCTTGATTTTTTTTGATGGGATGCAATAACTGAAATTAAGTGGCGTTTTAGGATTGAAACAATCAACCAATTTCTTTCAGCCTATGGATTACTTTACACTTGATGAGTTTGCATCTTTCTCAGAAAAAGATTTTGATTTCAATGAGTTAATGGGTTTGAAATCTCCCAATGAAAATAGCGTTAGAAATATACTTTCATACGCTGCAGGATTGAGCGTAAGGCGCTCAAAAACAATGAATTCGATTAGTATAATCTTAAACTAATTTAAATCCCGACCTAGAGTCGGGATTTTTTTTTGCCTTTTATTTAATGCTTGTCGAGGAAGCTCTGAAGTATACTTTTACTCAGATCAGAAGTTGAAAGAGGCTGCAAGAAATCGTCTAAATCAATCTTTTCTTTGATTTGAACATCAAGTGGGACAAAGCCAAATCCTCTTGGGATGCCTTTTTCCACCCAGACAAAGCTTTGCTCTTCGTGATTCCTGCCTTTTCCGGGAATCAATAGATCGGGTTCAACCTTTATCAATTCTGCAATCGCAGCATCTAAATTTTCATTCCAAGTATCACCGTCAAATGGGCTAGGACCTTCAATTCCGCAGGCTTCCAGAGGAACCATATTGCTGAGGCAGAGTTCCATCATCCATTCTCGTGCAGATTGAAAGGAGTCAAATTTCCGAAGTGGTGATGATACGGCCGTGCATTTTTGGACTCCAAGTCTTGTGCGTCCAAGTCCATCGGCATAGTGATAAACACCAAAAGACTGACTTCTCAATTTTTGAGCTTTATTGAGCGGAGGCCAATTTTTTCTGATTTCTTGATCTTCCAACAACAGCGCTATGAGCTCGGTACCTGTCAACTCCACACTGATGGAAGTGAGTTCTTTGTTTAAAGTCTGTCGCTCGGCGTTTTTAAATGTGCCGCTGAAGTGGGATCGAATTCTCTGTTTGATGTTCTTTGCCTTTCCCACATAGAGCAATGCGCCTTTTGCGTTGTGGAAATAGTATACTCCAGGAGCTTCAGGCAATTGCTCGAATTGTTCTTTCGGCAGAAGAGGCGGTAAAAAGTTCTCTACTTCACCTCGTTTGAGCGTGTTGGAAATATATCCATTGCGATCAGCCTTTAAAAGCTTTTCAAATAGCTCGGCCGTTGCCTGAGTGTCACCCCAAGCTCGGTGGGGTGCAGGGTTAATGACCCCTAGAGATTCACATAAATTCCCTAGGCTATAGGACGGCAATCCAGGGAAAATCTTGCGGCTCAATCGAACAGTACACAGTTTACTGGCATTCCATGTTATACCCTCTCGGTAAAAGCTTTCTTTGATAAAGGAATAATCGAAATTTACGTTGTGAGCAACAAAGATGGTTTCTTCAAAAAAGGCAAAAATATCTTTGGCAATAGCGCTGAAAGTTGGAGCATCCTCTACCATGTCATCAGTAATGCCGGTTAGTCGACTGATGTTGTAAGGAATTGGTTTTTCTGGATTAATCAATGATTCGAAGCGATCAATAATTCGTTCGCCGTCATGTAAAACGATGCTAATCTCCGTTATACCATTGCCTGAGGGGTGGCCGCCTGTTGTTTCAATATCTGTTATTGCAAAAATCACGTTCAAATTTAAGGCTCATTAGCGTAAAGAATTTACGTGCTTAGTAACTTTAAGCCATGAAATTATTAGTTAGAGCTTCTATTTCTTTGTGTTTTTGTTCTGTATTGGCCTGCAATTCGGGGAGTGGTCCTGAAGATCAGATTGATCAAAAACCAGCGAATCAGCAAGAGAATGAAGCTCCGAAAGTAGCGGAACCAATAATAAAACCGCCCAAGTATCCAAGACTTAACAATGAGAATTGCGTTAAGTTCTTGAAGGAATACGGACAAGCTCATCCCGAAAAGAAAGTCAAGATAACGACAAGTTTCGGAGTAATTATTGTTGAGCTATTTGAGGAAACACCTATTCACCGAGCGAATTTTCTCTACCTGATAGAGCGTGATTATTACAATCCAACAGAAATAGTGCGTGTAATCAAGAACTTTGTGGTTCAAGGCGGAAACTCAGAAGAAGTAGAGCCTGCGCAAAAGCGATTTCTAATTGGAGAATATACATTGCCTGCTGAGTTTCAGCCAAGAGGAGTTCACCACCGAGGAGCTTTGGCGATGTCTAGGAGTTATGAGGGAAATGCAGATAAGCGATCTTCGGCTTATGATTTTTACATTGTTGATGGTCGAAGAATAAGTGTAGGTGAGATATTTGATGCCAAGAAAAAGCGGTCTTATACGGATGAGCAATTGAAAATATACCAAGAAACGGGAGGGGCAATTCACTTGGATGAAGAACATACCGTTTTCGGAAGAGTTATAGCAGGAATGGATGTTGTCGAGAAAATATCGGAAGTGGAAGTCGATAAGTCGAATTGGCCCAGAAAATACATCGAGCTACGAATGGAAATATTGAAGGATTAGAAACATGCTTAATCATTACTTTTGTAGAATGAATCATTTGAATCAAATTTTTCCGAAATCGCTAGTGTTGATTTGGAGTTTTCTGGCAGCTGGTCTTCTCAGCGCTCAGCAACTCAATGAAGAGGGAATAAAAGATCTTGCGGCATCTATTCACCGGACCATCACCCAAGAAAATATTAAATCAGTTGCAGTATTTGATTTTACTGATGTGGTAGGACAGAGTTCACCGCTCGGAGAGTCTGTATCTGATATGCTGAGGGATGAGCTGAGTAAGATCAAGACCAATTATGAAGTTACTTCGAAGTACATCCAAGAAAATGCGATGAGGCAAGGAGGGATAACTACTGAAGATCTTTTTGATGATTTTTCGGCAAGTGAATTGGGCAAGAGCTTGGGGACAGATGTGGTTGTAAGCGGTATTATTGAACCAGGAAAAGCTTCGGAAATGACCTTCATGCTTAAGGCGCTAAAGTCTGAAGATGCTGAAATGATTTACATTGAAAGAGAAAAGGTTTATAAAGAATCGAGTATCACTGAAGAAAATGACAAGGACAGCAGCGATGGGGTTATAAAATTCAAAGTAGGAGGGAACAAGGACAAGAAGGATAAAAGGCAGAAAGATAAGGTTACCGATCCTGACGAAGAAAAGGAAGTGGATGAATGGAAAGGATTTAGCATAGGATTAAATTTAGGAGCCTATTTTGCGAACAAGAAATCTGCAGCCTTCTACAATGGAAGTTGTGCTTATGGTATAACCGGTGCTACTGGTGAAGTTCGCTGTTATGAGATTTTTGAGCGTTTAACTTTGACACAGCAGGAAATCAACTACATTCTGAGTTATTACAACATCTCAGGACAGCAATTTGAGAGGCCAGCAGACATCTATCCAGCTAACATGAGATACAGTCCGGCCTTGCTTTTCGGGCTTCACATCAAGTACAATTTCAATCGGGAAAACGGTATTGTATTCAATGCCAATTTCATGAGGTTAAAATCCGTCGATAAGTTCTCTTTGCGCTTTCCGCCAGACCCGAACATCCCCAATACCACAGAAAACATTCAATTGTTTGACATTACTGGTGAAGAAGATCGATTTCAACTTTCTTTGGCCTATCGCTTGGGAGCAATGATGAATGACAATACCAATTTCTACTTTGACATTGGAGGTACTATGTTGGGGACACGGGTAAGGTCGAATGAAATATTCGTTGCAGATAGAACATATTCCTTGTTCATTGGTGCGGCAAATCCATTTCAAATCATTCAATATGCTCCAAGAACTGATCTCGGATTTGGATATTTGTTTGGAGCAGGAATGGAGTTTTACTTCGAAAACAACTACAGCATGGACATTGGAATTAGCTATTCGCGAGATGAAGTTGTGTTGGGAGAATTTAAACAGAGGTTAGGAAACATAAGTATTGTAGCCTCATTTACCTTATAACAGAAAAGCGACTCCGTTGAGACGCTTTTCGAAACCTTAACCAAAATCACTACGCTTTTCAGCTTATGGGTAGTATTTGATAGTTGAAAGATAGAGCTGGTGTTTTATTCAATTTCTACCGAGCTGCTTATCGGTAGTATTCAAACAGGAAGCGGTTAAAATTTGAACTATGGGCTCTGACAATCTCACAAAATATCAAGGTTATTTCAATAGATATATTTCAATGGTATCCGATCAAGTACTGCTTGATTGTTTAATAGAGCAAGGAGAATCTTTCCAGCAATTTCTGAATGGGCTACCACTGGAAAATTGGCCTGGGCCATACGCTGAAGGCAAATGGAGTTTTAAAGAATTACTCGGACATATGTGCGATACAGAACGAATAATGAGCTATCGCGCATTGTGTTATGCTCGATCTGAAAAGGCAGACCAAGCCTCATTTGATGAGAACGAATACGTTCAAAATGCCCGATTTGATGCATTAAGCACAGAACATCTCATTCAAGAATTCATTGCAGTGAGAGCAGCCAGTATCAGCTTATTTTCTAGTTTCAATGCCACAGAATTGCAAAGGGAAGGCAATTTCAGTGATGCCAGATTGAGTGTTGAAGGTATAGGGTATATGATGTGCGGACACCTCCAACATCACCTCAATATTATGAAAGAACGGTACCTGTAGTTAAGACTGCACCGGAATTCTCTTCAACGTTTCCAAAGTGAAGTCCCAGAATTTCTGCACCGATGAAATTTGAGCCGTTTCATCAGGAGAATGGGCTCCACGAATATTTGGACCGAAAGAAACCATGTCCAATTCAGGATAATGCTCACCAATGATTCCACATTCTAATCCAGCGTGGCATGCCATAACTAGAGGCTCTTCTTGGTACATTTCTCGGTAGAGATCCGCCATCATTTCAACAACTTCCGAACTTGGATTTGGTGCCCATCCTGGATAAGAGCCGTCGAATTCGACCTTACCGCCAATTATTTTCCAAATCGCTTCAATTCCATAAGCCAGATCCATTTTTTCAGAATCAACGGCACTTCTAGTGAGGCATTGAGCGCTATATTTTCCATTGGCGATTTCTATTTTCGCCAAGTTATTCGATGTTTGAACCAATTCAGGAATGTCAGGGCTCATTCTGTAAATTCCATTTGGAGTTCCATAGATGGCAGCAATAAGTTCCATTTGGTCTTCTCTATTGATCACAGAGTTTACACCCTGAGATTGCTTTTTAATTGAAATATTTAGAGATGGGTCTGTTGATTTGTGTTCAGTACGAATGGTGTCTGCAATTGCGTTGAAGAACTTTTCAAATTCAGCTTCATCTTTTTCTGGAACAGTGATTTCAGCGAAACTTTCACGGGGAATGGCGTTTCTTAAGCTGCCTCCTTGAATTGAAGAGATACGGCAATCAAAATCTTGGGTGCAGCAGTAAAGAATACGATTCATCAGCTTGTTGGCATTTCCTCTACCCAAATGAATATCCATTCCAGAGTGCCCGCCAGTCAGACCATTCACCGTAATTTTAAAGACATGTGTGTTTTTATCTTGCTCTTCTTTTGGATACATTCCAGTGGCAGTGACATCGATTCCACCAGCGCATCCAATGGTCAATTCTCTATCGTCTTCGGTATCTAGGTTCAAGAGTATTTTCCCATTCAACATTCCTTCTCTCAACTCCTGAGCTCCAGTCATACCTGTTTCTTCATCGATAGTGAAAAGTGCTTCAATAGCTGGATGAGCGATGTCATCCGATTGTAGAATGGCCATGATAGTTGCCACACCAATTCCGTTGTCAGCGCCCAAAGTTGTGCCTTCAGCTTTTACCCAGTCACCATCTACGACCATTCTGATTCCTTCAGTGATGAAATCGAACTTGGTATCTGCATTTTTTTGATGCACCATATCCAAGTGACTTTGCATCACAATGGGAGTCCTGTTTTCCATTCCAGCCGTAGCCGGTTTCTTGATCACCACATTGCCAATTTCATCTACAATCGTTTCTAATCCTAGATTCTCACCGAAAGCTTTTGCAAAAGCGATAACACGCTCTTCTTTTTTTGATGGTCGAGGAACAGCATTCAGATCTGCAAAATTGTTCCAAAGCTTATTTGGGAGGAGGGCTCTAACTTCTTGGCTCATGGCTTGTGATTTTTGAGAAGCGAAGTTAACGAATCCTAAGCATTCTTCGGCATTGCATTTGAGTAGCCTGGGCGATTGTTTTCAATCTTTCGTCGCAACAAATAGGGTAAAAGTCGTAGTAGTTCAAGTGGTATCCCCCAGCTACACCCGATATAGATGTAGAATCTTTGTACTAATAACAAAACCTCAAAAAATCATGAAAAACAAGATTCTAATTTTCCTTTCAGCAATCGTATTGACAAGCAATGTAAATGCTGCTGATTTAATCGTAGATGTAACTGGAGTAGGCGGTGCCTACAGCACATTAACTGATGCTATCGCGGCTTCATCGGCTGGAGATCGTTTAATGATCTATCCTAACATCACAGCTTTTTCTGAGAATATAACAATTCCACACAGTCTCCAATTGCTTTCGGCTGTTGAAGGAGAACGTTGGACAATGTCTGGAGCCATCACGGTTTCTTCTACAATTGGAGCAGGAGCAGAAGTGAATATCGTTTCAGCCCATATGTTAAGCGGCGGAATTGCAGGTTCTGGAAATGTTACTGGTTCTCATGCTTTCGTACGTGTGCTCAACTGTAAGTTAGAGGGTGGAAACATAGGATTCAATTTGGTGAATTATCATTTAACCATAGCAGAAGACAGTTTGATGAATGGTTACGTCTCGCTAAGAAAGGGAAGAGTAACAGGTAATTATATTACTTCTGGAGCTCAGAATGCTTCTTGTATTTATGTATATACCGCAAGTGATATTGAGAGCGAGTACTTATACATTGTCGGCAATCATTTAGTAGGCACTACATATACCTACTTCAATCAGAATCCGTCACCAATTAATTGGAATTGCTCTTCAAACATCGCTTATATCGCAAATAATTTTATTGAAATGACGACCACTTATCAAAATGGGATTTATTTCACGAACTCAATTAGCAATGGTACAGCGCTGAATTATATCATAAACAATACTGTTTATGCTCCGAATACAACGAATACCTATGCGATTTACGTCCTAACTCTCAATTCTAACACAGAAGTTCAGAACAACTTAATCACAGGCAATCAGAGTTACGGTATTGCTTCTAGTGTGGTAAATAATCTCAATTTAGCTTGTAGCTACAACTATGCGATGGGTTCTCTAGCTGCAATGGTAAATGTTTTGGATGATGGCACAAATGTGCTAAACGTAGCTCAAACAATTGATACTGCCACTGGTGAGATAACTGCAGGCGGTGGAATTGACGGTGGAAATCCAGATGCGATTTACACTGACCTTGACCTTACTCGCAACAATGTAGGTTGTTTCGGAGGATCGTATTCTCGTGAAAACTTCTTAGCACCAAGTACGGGAGCAAGAACGACATTCATGGTTGCTCCAAGGCGAGTCTTAGTGGGATCTACCATTGATGTACAAGGAGAAGGATTTGATTATTAATCGTT
>Ga0222689_1000161_pt1 | contig 29662 bp, 22 predicted proteins | sample AntAcemetage1231_FD_179838 | JGI IMG/M metagenome (GOLD analysis project Ga0222689, IMG submission 179838) | Saline water microbial communities from Ace Lake, Antarctica - #1231 | ecosystem: Environmental > Aquatic > Non-marine Saline and Alkaline > Saline | place: Antarctica: Ace Lake...
TTCTGGCTTCATACCATCAACAGCTTCCGAAGGCATTTCAAACGATGCTCCCAACTTAGTGAGATCTGTTACGTTTGATGTTCTCTCTACGGAAGTACCCATTGCATAATTATTGTTCTCTATGATGAATATGACAGGGAGCTTCCAAGTCATTGCCATATTGAAAGTCTCGTACAATGCTCCTTGTCTCGCAGCTCCATCACCAAAGAAACAAAGTGTTACATGATCTTCGTCGCGGTATTTATCAGCAAAAGCGATTCCAGCCCCTAGCGCGATTTGAGCGCCTACAATTCCATGACCTCCAAAAAGATTTTTCTCTTTGTCAAACATGTGCATGGAGCCTCCTTTGCCTTTACTAGAGCCAGTAATTTTTCCATACAGCTCAGCCATGACCAATTTTGGGTCTGTGCCCAATGCCAATGGATGAGCATGATCGCGATATGCAGTGATCACTCTATCGCTTGGACGGATAGCATCGACCATTCCAGCCAATATCGCTTCCTGTCCGATGTACAAATGACAGAATCCGCCAAATTTTTGCTGGATATAGAGTTGGGAGGTCTTTTCTTCAAATTTCCTCATCAAAAGCATATCTCTATACCATTTGATATATGTCTCCTTTCCAAATGCTTTTTTACCGGAATTCGCTTTAGCAGCGGATTTCGGATTCTTTCCTGGGGCTGTACTTGTTGCCATGGTAATTTCCTAACTGATTTACGGGTACAAATATAAGATACAGAAACATATCTATTTTGCTCTTATTCTCCTTTTTTCAGCCCCTCTTCATGGAAATACAGGGGCAAAAGTCCTTTAATATCAGCTAAAGTGTAAATTTTACCCTTAGCACCTTTGAGAATTACTCTAATATTGTTTTCTTGTTTCAGCTCATATTCCAACATCACTTGACGACAAGCTCCACAAGGCGCGATTGGGTGATCTACACTGAATAGTTCACTTTGTGCAGTAATGGCCACTGCTATAATTTCTTCATTGGGATGTGTAGATGAAGCGGCGAAAAAAGCCACCCTTTCAGCACATAATCCGGACGGATAAGCCGCGTTCTCTTGGTTGGTACCGACAACAATTTTTCCCGATTTCATTCGAATAGCGGCAGAAACCCGAAATCCAGAGTATGGGGCATAGGCATTTTTCAAACCAGCTGTTGCACTATCCATCAATTCCCTATCTAGAGTAGAAAGACTCTCAACCCCTTCCCATTCTTCTACAGTTGTTCTCCACTCAATCTTTTTCATTTTCGTTCTGTTATATTATTCTTTCTTGAATCCAAGGCCTACTCGCAAAAGGGAGAGGAAGTTAGACTTTTTCCACTATTTTTGTCCACCTTGGAAAAATTTTCTGAAATAATAGACTCCTTCGAACCTATAAGTTTGATAGAGATGGACAGCTCTCGGCTCATGAACAGAACCGACCATAAATTTCTATTTTCTCCTGATAAATTGGCCGCGATCCTTAAAAATCTTCCGAAAAATTATAGGATTCTCAGTATAGAAAACCACAGGGTTTTCACGTATAAAAGTTACTATTTTGACACTTCAGACTTCGAGTTTTATAAAGTTCATCACAATGGGAAGACTAATCGCCATAAAGTAAGATTCAGAAATTACGTTGAAACTGGCGCTACTTTCCTGGAAGTGAAATTCAAGAATAACAAAGGAAGAACAATAAAAAACAGAGTTAGCGTAGAGGCTTGGGAAGATAAACTTAGCGAAGATTCAAAAGAATTTATTCATCGTATAAGTGGAATTCGAGATGACCTAGAGCTCAAAATGGAAAACAAGTTTCAAAGATTTACGCTAGTCAATAAAGACCATCCCGAGCGAGTGACCTTTGATTTTAATATTCATTACCGTTGCGGAAGCGAGGTGGTAAAATATGATCATATTGCTATCGCTGAGGTAAAACAGGAGCAGTTCAATAGGCAATCGACCATAATGAATGCTTTGAAAGAGCAAAGATGTTACCCAGACAGCATTTCTAAGTACTGTCTCGGAATTTTTTCATGCTATCCAACGATCAAACAAAACCGATTTAAACCACATTTGCTGAAGATTTCTAAAATGCAGTCACAGCGAGTAGCTTAAAAATACAATATGCTATCAACCCTATTACTAGATTCTTCGATTATCAATTTAGATATTATTGATATGGAAGATTTGATCGAGCTCATGGCCCGATTTGCCATGAACTTAGTATTTCTAATTTTGATTGTACGGTTCATTTATTACCCAGTCGCTAAGCGAAAAGATTTCCTTTTCACATATATCTTAATCAGTATCAGCATATTCTTGCTCTGTTTCTTGCTGTCCAACGTGAAGCTCGACTTGGCTTTTGCCCTTGGGCTTTTCGCTATTTTCGGGATTATCCGATACCGAACAGATGCCATTCCAATTAAGGAAATGACCTATTTGTTCATAGTTATCGGGCTTTCAGTCATGAACGCCTTGGTAAACAAGAAGGTGAGTTTGGCAGAAATGCTGTTTGCGAATGCCGCGATTTCTTTGGCTGCGTATGGCTTAGAAAAAGTATGGTTGCTAAGACACGAATCGAGGAAAATCATTATCTATGAAAAAATTGACCTGATTGTACCTGCAAAAAGAGCAGAGCTTATTGCTGATTTGCAAGAGAGAACAGGCATCATTATACACCGAATTGAAATCGGTCAAATCGACTTCCTCAAGGACACTACGCAGATTCTAATCTTCTTTTATGAGGATGAACAGAGTACTCACACGAATGAAATCGGCGGGTTCGAATCTTGAAAATTAAGCTTTAGAAATAAGGGCAACGGCATAAGCGCTAACTCCCTCCTCTCGCCCAACAAACCCGAGTTTCTCAGTAGTTGTAGCCTTAACTGAAATTCTGCTGGCATCTACGTCCATAACTTCAGCTATGCATTCCTTAATACTTGGAATAAGGTCTTTGATTTTTGGACTTTGCAAACAAACAGTAGAATCAATATTTCCAATTTCATAGCCTTCTAAACGAATCAGCTGCACAACCTGTTTGAGTAGGAGTTTGCTATCGATTCCTTTGTAGTCTGCTGAAGTGTCTGGAAAGTGAAATCCGATATCACGCAAATCTGCGGCGCCCAATAAGGCATCACAAATGGTGTGTAGCAGCACATCAGCATCACTGTGACCAACGGCTCCTTTATGATGATCCAGTTGTATCCCTCCTAACCAAAACTCTTGGCCAGATTGGAGCTGGTGAACATCATATCCAAATCCTACTCTTATCATTTGAAAGGGGTGACTTATTCTTCATTTTCATCTCCTAGAGCCTTCAATTCATCGAATGAAAGCTTAAGAGTGAAGCGCAGTGTATTTGCCAGTGGATTCTGCTGGGTTGTAGAGATAAGGTACGATAAATCAATACCAAAAATGCTGTATTTAATACCTGCGCCCAGTGTTATGAACTGACGATTTCCTTTGGTAGGATGCTCGTAAAAATAGCCCGCTCTGAAAGCGAATTGATTGTCATACCAATACTCAAATCCTCCACCAAGATTAACTTCTCGCAATTCTTCTCTGAGCACGCTGCCTGAGGCAACATCTACAGATCCGTTCTCATTGATTGTCACATCTCCAGGAGCATCATTGAAAGAGCCGAAAATTCCAGAGGCCACACCAACATCAGGATTCCTTCCAGACGCAACTACAGGGTCACCAGTTCCTTGATCAATAACTATTTGACCATCGGTATCTCTCAAATAAATTGGAGGTGTTGGAACCAATAATTTATTTGCATCCAATGTAAGTGTAATCGAATTGTAATCATCCAACAAGAAAGTTAAAGCTGAACCTAACTTCAAGTTTGTCGGCAAGAAATCACGATCTGCTGTTTCAGTGTATGACATCTTTGCGCCTATGTTAGACACATTCATTCCAACATTCCAAATGGCGTCTTTCTTGCCAATCTTCATTTTGTCGTTGGTATAAAAGAATGATACATCAACCGCCGCAGATCGTCCTGGGCGACTATTTGCTCCACCAATACTTGTTCCTCCTGTCAAATTGGAGTGAATATATCTCGCTGCTATTCCTCCTGAAAAATTATCAGATAATTTCTGAGAAAATGCAACATCCAAGCTATACTCGTTCGGCTTAAAATCACGTAATGGTGTTCCAAACTCATCGGTAAAAGTGATTACTCCCAATGAGAAAAATCTCAAGGCAGCTCCAAAAGCTTGTTTATCATTCAACTTCTTATAACCGCTTAGATACGCAAGATTCATATCATCAACCAATGCCCTCAACCAAGGAGAGTAAGCCAATGATATTTCGAAATCTTCTTCTGCGAAGGCCATTTTTGCTGGATTCCAATGAACAGCATTAGCATCGGCAGACAATGCAACACCAGCGTCTCCAATTCCTCCAGAACGAGAATCTGGCGCTATCATTAAAAAGGGAACCGCAGTAGTTATGGTATTTAGCTGCAACGTGTTACTCGCAGCATCCGTATTGCTCAACTGAGCACGTAGTCCCCCAACAAAGGCCGGAATGACTAGAATTATGGTAAGGATTTTTCTCAACATTTCCCTGATTTTTCAGAGTGCGCAAATATACGCATTCTCTATCAATCTTTGATTATCTTAATATTACAAGCTTTTCGAATGCTTCAGCTTTCTGCCCTGTAGGATTACTTACTTCAACTTTATATACATATACACCTCGCCCTATCTTATCCCCGAAATCATCAAGTCCATCCCACGCTATTGCATCACTTCTGAATCCCTCGTTGAGCATTGTACGGTCAATTGTTTTCACAAGTTTACCTGAAACTGAAAAAACTTGTATTCGTACGTCCAAATATTCGCAACTCTGATTGTGTTCAAAGAAGAATTGTGTTTGCGTAGTGAACGGATTCGGATAGTTTAAGACATGATTCAATGCGAGATCTTCATCAGATTCAACCACAAAATCAATACTGGCTTCAGAAGAGTTGTTGTGAGCATCCCAAACCTTTAATCTTAAACTGTGATTCCCAGGAATAAGTCCACTCAACTGATAATTTACTTGTCCACTCTTATAGGTATCTAAATCCGCCTCATAATAATCGTTTAAGATTACAGCATCCTCATCTTTTCCATCAATCACTATTGAAATATCATGACCAATGCCATTCCCAACCGTGTTGATTCCATTTTCATCAAACATTTTTGCAATTAGAATTGGCGCTTCATCAGTTGTTCCGCCAAAGACAAAACTCTCATCATTCATGAACATCTCGACTTGAGGTCCTTCATTGTTGAGAGCAGCTCCATCTAAGGTCCCTCCAATATAAAATTCTTCACTGCTTCCATGAGCGTCGTTTGAGGCCGCTGCCTCAACTGCATAATAACTCACTCGGCCTGTACCCATAGCGTAAGAAATGTCTTTGGGAACTGGAAACGTAAAGCTGAACTCGCCATTTACAACACTCGTCTTCCCTTTGTAAATTACATTTTCGAAAACAGAGTATGTGTATGGACTGACATCATCATTGTCAAGAGTCACCACTTGTTGCTTCTTATCAAAAACGGTCGGATAAATTACCCCATTGAAATTGCTTAAAATTGTTCCTTCACTGTTACCTACATAGCCTGAAATTGTGACTTCTTGAAGGGCACGAATTGTATCTTGTGCTGCGATGTTTGAGCCATTGAGTTCTTGGGTGTATACTTGGTATCTGGGCTGGGTGAGCTTCAACGCGGGATCTCCCAACAAGGTAAAATTCCTCATGTTCGTTGTTGCGCTCAAGGCTATAGTATCGTTCTTAGTTCTTCTCGTGATTTCTCCGAGAGTAAGGGGTTCATCTCCAGAAAAAAGATTTAGATAAAATGCACGTCCGAGCCTCTGATTTGATGCAGAATAAACTATTCTCGTTGTCGTCAACATTGCAATTGCTCCGCCCGATGGATTCAAAATCATGAGCTCACCAGCACTTTCAACTTCCGGATCATCAAATCGGCTAAGCTCACAGGTTGCAGTCATGAAAAGCGGCAAGCGATCTTTATTGGTCCAGCTTTGTATGGTCGGAATCGTCAACAATCTCTCGTGTGCCCAGCCTCTTTCACCGCCATGGCCAATGTAGTTAATCAACAAGGCGCCATTTTGAACTCTCCTACGAACCGCATCCTCCGCGTCTGGATAACGCTCACCTCCAGGTGTAGAGCTTTGTCTGTAGGCATCCATATAAATTTTTGTTACATCAAAATCATTGTGTTTTGTATAGATGCTATCGGCATGTTCATCACTACTTCTCATGTGAATATTACCATCAATGACATTCCCATCTTGATCATCAGAAACGAAGGTGATGATGTTTCTCCAAGAACCATAAACCCCACTTTGGTCAATACCGCAATGTGCATTAATATCGATGCCTGTATTCGGAGAAGCATAATTCCGAATTTTACTTACCATACTGTTCGCTTCCGATAAGTTAGAAACAGGCAGACGACCAATTCCAATATCCAATTTATCTTGTATCGCCTCGCCTTCATTATCATCTAAGAACCCAAAATAATCATCACTCACAATTGAGCTAACTGGATTAATAGAGTTTTCGCTTTCATAGGTCATGAGATAATTTCTTGCCTGTCCGGTAAACAGTTTATTGTCATAACTACCATCGCCAAATAAAAGCAGGTGTTCAGGCTTTAACTCTTCTTCCGTTCCCGCCTTATCGTAAAGCATTTTCATCAGCATTTTGATGGCAGTCACATCTTTATTTCCGCTAGAAAACTCATTAAATACTTGCTCTTGAGTTACCACGGCAACTTCCATCCCTTCTTCTCTATGAAATTCTGCCAAGTTGTTGGCTGCCGACAAAAGTCCAGAAGAAGTAAGAATAACAAGGTCAATACCAAGCAATGCATGTAAATTTTGGTTCTCTACTTGTCCCACAACGGTTGGCGTTTTTGCAGCCGAGACATTAAAGGCATAGTACTCTCTTAATTCGTTGGCTTGCTGCTTAAAGCTATATGTATTCGATTCAAAGACTCCTGCGACTGCAAAAACATCAGTAGGATCAGTAACATCCCACAAATAATTGATTGTTCCACCATTAAGAATTTGAAATTCCGCAATTGCCGTTGGAGAAATCCCTGTAGTATCTCGGAAATGCATTGATGTACCGACCATCTTTAATTCTCTACTGATGTTTAGTTGGAGATAATCAAGCCATCCTTGGGCTCCAGGATTTGAGGGGTTGAATGTGAGATTCACGCCAACAGTTCCATCATTGGGTGTAAATGTTAAAAGGTCTCGTGAAATTTTCGCAATATCAGCAGTCGCAGAGACTCCAGTGTTTGCGATTTGTAAAGTTGCGGATTGACCATCAACACTAATATTAAAACTAGATTGAGAACCGCTGGTATTTCTACCAGCCACCTGAAATTTAAGGTGTGCATCATCTGCAGTGGGGTTGGGAGCGCTAAAATTATGTGAGAAAGATGTAGCAATATCGTTGAATTGTTGCCCGAAATTTTCTCGACCTGACCTCGCTAGATTGTTTACATCATTCTCCAAGAACAGTCGATCTTGAAAGGTGGTTACTGTCTTTGAAGGTGAATCATCAATACTCTGAACTTCTGGAATTCTCATCGGCGCAGTATCATCTATACGGATGAAGTAAAACGCAGAATCTGAATAATGATGCTTGAAATGTAAAAACCGATTTGGCTCCAAGGATGAAGGCTCGACCTCGCTTTGCAACTTCCAATCGTTGGGACCTTTGCCGTAGAAGAGAATGTAATCGTTCGGTCCAAAATTGGAATCTCCTTCGCCAAAGACGAATATTGGATTCTTTTTTAAGTCATCAATCCTCGGCTCATCATTGTTATAGGGCAGTTGAGTCCCACCATTTCCGTAAATATTAATGTTTTGAGGATTGACTGCTGAAACATCTATTCCCAAATCCTGGAGAAAGGAGCGACCTATTCTATAGACGCCATCATCAGCAATTGCAATTTTATACCAACTCCCATCTGCGAGAACAGAATTATCTACAGTGCGCAATGCAGTGCCCTGAACTTTTGGTCCAATTCGGAATTCTGGACTGAAAACAAACGAATTTAAACGCTCTATTTGATTTGTTTGACTGTTTAAACGGTAAGGAAAAACTGATATAAATCCGTAACAATCATCACCGCCATATCGGATTTCACTCACTATTTCAAACTCATTTGGCAGAGATTTTCGCTCTGTTGAAGAAAATTTCGTTGAAGAAATCGGTTCAAAATCTACAGAATTGAAGCTGCCAGAAAAATAATTCGAATTTTCAGGAAGCTTAAAAGATCGGACATAGGCCGGTAGATTTTCGTGCTTTGTATTTGCCACTGCTCCATCGAAGCCCAGCTCTCCAAACACCTCATTTCCAGTAGACAAATAGTCTATCTCTACAGTATATTCCCTAGCCAATTGTGAAAATACAACTGGCACACTAAAAAGAAAAATCAGCGTTAAAATGGCACAAACTTTCAATATTATCCGCATTTTTATGCAATGTTTTGGTCGAAGCAACAAAGTAAACGAGATATTCGTCATAGTATTGCAGGTGTTTGAATAAATTGCACTTGGATGAAAAAATCGTATTATTGTTGTTTCATTAGCGCTAATTATTACTGACCTATGTTGATGAGGAATATCCTGGTTTGTTGTGGGATTGGCTTTATACTTGTTGCGCTCCTTCCTAAGGAGTCAAACGCTCAGGATCCGGAGTTCACACAATTCTATGCAAACCCCCTTTATCTAAATCCTGCATTTGCAGGTACAGCTAGATGCCCTAGATTGGTGATGAACTATCGCAATCAATGGCCTGCCCTTTCTGGTACCTTTGTTACCACGAGCGCGAGTTATGACCAACATGTTGAAACCATCTCTGGTGGTTTGGGATTGTTGGTAACCAATGACCGTGCAGGCAAAGGAACTTTGAATACAACCACTGTGAGTGGTATCTATTCATACCAGCAAGCCATTTCGCGTAAATTCTCCCTGAAAGCTGGCTTTCAAGCTTCCTATTACCAGAAAAGTTTAGACTGGAGTAAATTATCATTCGGCGATCAAATTGATCCTCGGAAAGGATTTATTTATGAAACTCAAGATCAAAGAAGAGGCGATAACGCTTCATTCGTTGATTTTTCTGCTGGGCTTTTAGGTTTTAGTGAAAACTTCTATGCAGGTGTTGCAGTGCATCACTTGACAGAGCCAAATGAGTCATTAATTGTTGGAGCCAGCCCACTTCCTATGAAATTTACAGGGCATATGGGCGCCGTGATTCCTATCGAAAAGCGCCGTCGTTACAGCGATTCCAACATTTCGCCAAATATTTTATACCGACGTCAAGGAGAATTTCAGCAACTTAATGTTGGTTTATACGTTAATAAAGGACCACTAGTGGGTGGTGTTTGGTACCGATTCAATGATTCGTTTATCGCATTGATAGGAATTCAAACTGATGTAATAAGATTTGGATATAGTTATGATGTTACAGTTTCCGAGCTGACGCCGGCGACTGCAGGATCTCATGAAATATCCATGACGATACAATTTGATTGCCGTCCGAAACGCAGAAAGTTCAGAACAATTAGTTGTCCTTCTTTCTAAGTTGAAGACAAGAAACCTGGTTATTAAGGAAAATTTAAAAGGGAAATCATGAAAGGATTGAGCCAATCAAACCTGCTGCTACTTCTTGTAAGCGCAATGCTTCTAGGATCCTGCTCTAAAGAACGGTCTGGTGCGACCGGTTGGGCATACAATGATCCTAGAAACGGGGGATTTGAAAAAGTTCCTTATTTAGAACAAGAAACTGGTCCCGGACTCGTACTCATTGAAGGTGGTACTTTCACTATGGGTAGAGTTGAAGATGACGTGAACTTCGATTGGAATAACATTCCGAGAAGAGCGAGTGTTTCTACTTTCTATCTTGACGAAACTGAAGTGACCAACTCCTTCTGGAGAGAATACCTCTACTGGTTAGGCCGTATTTACGGCGATAGTTATCCTGAAATTTATGCAAATGCTCTTCCTGACACACTTGTTTGGAGAGAAAAGCTGGCTTACAACGAGCCTATGGTTGACTATTACCTGCGCCACCCAGCTTATGATGATTATCCAGTAGTTGGAGTGAATTGGTTACAAGCCAATGATTTTTGCGCTTGGAGAACGGATAGAGTAAATGAGCTAATCATGATTCGTGAAGGCTTATTGAATCACAATCCAACAGGTCAAATTGATGAAGATCATTTCAGTACTGATGCATATTTCGCCGGTCAATATGAAGGTGACAAAGCAGCTGACGGACTTCAAGATTTGAATCCAAACGGAACAGGTTATAGAAATGTGAGAATGGAAGATGGTATCCTACTTCCAAGATACCGTCTCCCAACTGAAGCAGAATGGGAATATGCGGCATCAGGTCTTATCGGGAACTCTTACCAAGAATTAATTACCAATCGCAAAACTTACCCTTGGAATGGTCACTATGTTAGAAATGACAATTCAGGCGGTAAATTCTATGGACAAATCAATGCGAACTTCGTTAGAGGTCGTGGTGATTACATGGGTGTTGCTGGTGCTTTGAATGATAATGGAGACATTACAACTCCTGTATTCCAATATGCTCCAAACGATTACGGTCTTTACAACATGGCTGGAAACGTTAGCGAGTGGGTAATGGATGTATATCGTCCTTTGTCTCCTGAAGATAAAAACGAGTTCCGTCCATTTAGAGGTAATGTATTCCAAACTAAAGTTAGAAATTCTGAAGGCTTAATTGATGACAAGTATGACTATGTAGTTTACGACATCAATGGAGTTGAAAGATTCATCAATGAATACCAGGATTTGAAGAAGGAAGAAATGAGTGATGTGGATAGAAATCTTATCGACAACCTGATTTCACTTATTGATCAAGCGAACAACGATTTGAAAGAAAATCAACCTGATCAAGCGAATCAACGAATTCAAGACGGTATGGATTTGATCGCTGGTTCTGATTCTTATTTAGCTCCTGATTTGAGATCTGGAATAGCTGACTACATCCTTCACACTCCTGGAGAGTTGAAAGTAAGAGATGTTACGGTTGCTGAAAATATCGACCGAAGAAACTATCGTTCTGCTCAAAACATTGACTACAATGATGGTGATTTTGAATCAAGTCTTTATTACGGAGATGCTTCTTATACCAACAATGATCAAAGGATGTACGAATGGGGTAAAACTTCTCTCGTAAACAACAGATCAAGAGTGTATAAGGGTGGTTCATGGAGAGACAGAGCTTATTGGTTGATTCCAGGTACTAGAAGATTCTTGGATGAAAGACAATCGACGGCTACTATAGGTTTCCGTTGTGCAATGGATAGAGTAGGAAGTCCAACAGGATTTTCACAGAAATAAAAATATTTTTCTTTTAAAAACCCTGACTTTTCCAGTCGGGGTTTTTTATTTTTAGGCCATGCTACCTGAGGGACTATACACGAAATTCTTAAGCTGTCGAACAGTCTGCACCGATACTCGGAACATTATTCCAGGCTCAATATTCTTTGCCCTGAAAGGAGCAAACTTCGACGGAAACTCTTATGCCGTGCAAGCTCTTGAAGAGGGCTGCATTGCTGCCGTTGTTGACGATTCTAGTCTTGAAAAATACGACTCGTTATTCTTGGTTGATGATGTATTGACCTGCATGCAAGAATTAGCTCACAAGTACCGTGAAAGCTTCAATTTCCCGGTTCTTGGAATTACTGGAAGCAATGGTAAGACTACTTCCAAAGAGCTAATTCGAGATGTCTTGAAGATGAGTTTTAAAGTCCATGCTACGAAAGGAAATTTAAACAATCATATTGGTGTTCCTCTCACGCTCTTGAGTATTCCTGAAGATTGCAACTTTGCCATTATCGAAATGGGTGCAAACCATCAACTTGAGATTCGCGATTTAAGCAATATATGCGATCCTGACTTTGGCTTCATCACAAATATAGGCAAGGCCCATCTCGAAGGGTTTGGCGGGCCTGAAGGAGTGAAAAAAGGTAAGAAAGAGCTTTTTGATCATATCAAGAATAAAGATGGATTGGTATTCGTGAATAGCTCGATTCCACATTTGACTGAGATTTCGGAGGGCATAACCCAAATTCTGTTCGGCTCAGAATCCGATGATCAATTCTTTAGTATACAAACTGCGGATCCAACTTTAACGGTCAAATGGCATCGAAAAGGTAAACCAGAATTAATCATTGAAACCCAGCTTGCTGGAGCATATAATCTCAGCAACATTGCATCTGCAGTGGTGATAGGAAACTATTTCAAGGTTTCTGAGGACAAGATCCAAGAGGCTTTGGAAGCGTATTCCCCAGACAATAACAGATCACAGTGGATTAAGACAGAATCCAATCGAATTATAATGGATGCCTACAACGCCAACCCTAGTAGCATGACAGAGGCCATAAAAAACTTAAAGATTGTAGGTAAAGAGTCAGCAATTGCCATTCTAGGAGATATGAAAGAAATGGGGCAGCATGCAAATGAAGAACACCTGAAACTAATTCAAGAACTTGCGCAACTTAAGCTAGAGGCGATACTCATTGGCAATGATTTTAGCAAAGTATATGCTAATCAGCCGTGCATGAAATGCTTTCAAAACCTTGAAGAGGCAAAGGAACACATTAGAAAACATCCACTCAAAAGCCGAACAATACTTTTGAAAGGCTCAAGATCGATGCAGTTGGAGGGTTTGAAAGAACTCCTTTAATGCTTTGAGCATTTAACTATTTTTGCTGAAAATTACCTGATATGAATTTTGTAGAAGAATTGAGATGGAGAGGACTGCTTCATGATATTACCCCTGGAACTGAAGAACAATTAGCCAAAGAAATGACCACAGGCTATGTCGGATTCGACCCTACGGCTGACTCATTGCACATCGGAAATCTTGTTCCCATTACCTTATTGATGCACTTTCAAAGAGCTGGTCACAAGCCAATGGTTTTGGTTGGAGGAGCAACAGGAATGGTCGGTGATCCTTCGGGAAAATCTGCAGAAAGACAACTTCTGGAGATCGAGCAAATTCAACACAACTTAGATTGTCAGCAAAGACAGCTTGAAAAATTCTTAGACTTCAAAAATGGCCCAAATGCGGCCGAAGTGGTAAATAATTACGATTGGTTTAAGAATTACAATTTTCTTGATTTCATTCGTGAAGTTGGAAAGCATATCAGTGTTAATTATATGCTGGCTAAGGACTCCGTTCAAAATCGACTTGAAAATGGAATGTCTTTTACTGAATTTAGCTATCAATTAGTTCAAGGCTATGATTTCTATTGGTTGTTCAAGAATAAATCTTGCATGATTCAAATGGGAGGATCAGATCAATGGGGAAATATTACCACAGGCACCGAATTAATTCGAAGGATGGGTCAAGGTCATGCCTATGCCTTAACTGCTCCACTTATTAAAAAGGCGGACGGTTCGAAATTTGGAAAATCAGAGGGAGGAAATGTGTGGTTAGATGCTCAACGAACATCTCCCTATAAGTTCTATCAATACTGGCTGAATTCTTCAGATGACGATGCTTCAAAATACATCCGAATATTCTCTTTGATGACACAGAATGAAATAGAAGCAATTGAGAAAGAACATGCACTAGCCCCTCATGAAAGAAAGCTACAAAAGGCATTGGCTGAAGACTTGACGACTCGAATTCACAGCGCGGAAGAATTGGAAAATGCCATTTCAGCCTCAAACATACTCTTTGGACAATCGACGGATAAGGATTTAAAAAAAATGAGAGAAAGTGATTTTCTAGCTGTTTTTGAAGGTGTTCCTCAAGCTGTTATTGATAAAGCATCAATTGACCAAGGGCTAGCAATTCTAGAAGCCTTAAGTACAGAAAGTGGATTCCTAAAATCGAAAGGAGAAGCTAGACGAGCGATCAATGAAAATAGTATCAGTCTTAACAAGCTTAAGGTAACTGATGAAAATCACTTGATTACTGCCGAAGATTTGATCAATGATAAATACATTTTACTTCAGCGGGGAAAGAAAAATTACTTCATTCTCAGAGCAGAATAGTAAAGAGTTTAAATCAAAAAAAGAGGAATCCCTGGACGGATTCCTCTTTTTGATTGGGAAATCATATAAGCAGTCCGTTGACTGCGATAATTTGACGCCAGTTTATTCACCTATCTTTCTACCTCCAGCTACCTCACTTTTCACTTTTGTACTTTGTAATTTTTTCAATTTGATGTGCAAGTATGCTTCACCACTCCCTGGAGCTGCAATGTAGTTTTTACTACCGTATACAAGTTCTCCATGTTTCTTGTCCCATACCTTCGCCATCAATTTGTAATTTCCATCGATGTATTTGCTTCCGAATAGTAGGTTACGATTAGCATCCGTATCAAAGCTTATTGCGAGTTTATCGGCATAAACTTGAACAACCGTTCCTGGAGTTCCTTTTGGGATAACAATTCTGTCAACCTGTCTATCGCTATTGACGACAAGCGCACCACCAGCAGTTCTAACTTCGGCATCATTACTAGCCTTGTAGAGCACAATTTCTGAAGACAAATAAAATTGCAGTCCTTTCAAATCGTTTTCTGAAAGTTTGTACTTCTGTTGAACCTTTCCATTGAATGGAATCGTCTGTGCACAAGACGCTAAAAGGATTGCGATGGTTGCATATAGTAGCACTTTGAAGAGATTTTGAACTTTCATGTTGCGTTTTTCATTTTAAGAGCAATTATTATTCCAAATCCTTACTCAATCAACAAAGAATTGAGCTAGACCAATAAATTGCAGCCCCGGATATCGCTTTGATCGTACCGACCTATGACTTCAAACTCATCGTTTTCATTTTTCCGACCCAAGTCTTGGGTACTAACGAAGGCACAAGAGTTAATATTAGCCAAGTCAATAATATCTATCCCCCCAGCTTTGCCAGGCATTGATCTGCTTAAAGGATCGTCTGTATCTCGAATCAATACTTTCATCCATTGAGGACAGGTAAACATGCCTTTTCCACTTGAATAAGCTTGACTTAGTAATTCCGTCATTCCGTATTCAGAGTGAATATGCTTCACTCCGAAAGAAGTAGCTAAGGCATGGTGTAATTCTTCTCTAGTGAGCTCCTTTCTTCTGCCCTTCATCCCACCCGTCTCCATGAAAGCGATACCGGAGTAGTCTCCTGGAAATTTCTCCGCTAACTCGAGTAAGGCAAAACTCACTCCAATCACCAAGACTTTTTTTCTTTGGCTCTTCAATTTGAGAATAGTAGAATGAAGTTCTTCCAGATTATTCAAAAAGAAGCCTGAATCTTCAGAGTTTGATGCTGCAATTAAATGATCAACCATAAAAACTAATGATGAACCAGTCCGTTCGAGGTATGATGGCAGCAAGGCTAGTATGCTATAGTCGGATATCTTCCCATAAAAATTCTCAAAGCAAGCAGTAAATGAAGATTTGTACAGTTCCAAGTCCGCAACGAAATGTGTGCTGGTTTGAGCGCTTGTTGTGCCTGAACTGGTGAATTCCATTTCTGGCTCTAAGCCTGTAGTGATTAATCTTTGAGATTTAAAAAGCTCGATGGGGAGAAATGGGATGTCATCTAGCTTCTTGCAATCTCTCGGCGATTTACCCAGGAGTTGAATAAATCTTGAATAAATCGGGTTTTTAGCTGCTTGATGGTAAAATAATTGCAGGCTGAGCTCATTGAACTCATCTTTCGTTGAGATTTGAAATATTTTCCTCTTAAATTCGTTGATATCAAGCTCCATCCAACTCACAAATTAAGCTGTTGAATGTAAAAGATTTTTAGCTTTGAAGCCATGAAAAGAACAATACTTTCTATAATAAGTTTGGCTTTCATTCTGTTTGGGATGAGCAGTTGCCTCAAGGTAGAGGTTCTTCCTGATGAACCATCAATAATGTATAAATCTTTCAACTTTTACCCCGATTCTGCAGTCCTGGTCTTTTCATTTCAAGATGGAGATGGCGATGTGGGATTAAATGAAGAGGATACCCTAGCCCCTTTTAATGTTGAAGGAGAGAATTATTTCAACTTGTACTGCTATTATTATGAGTTACAAAATTCGGAGTGGATATTCTACAACAACATAGCCACCCCATTTTACTACCGTGTTCCTCGGGTCACTCCAACCGGACAAAATCCAACATTAAAAGGTGAAATGTCTGTCACATTCACACCCCCATATTACCTCCTCAATACAGGGTTTGATACCTGTCGTTTCGAAGTTGTGCTTGTAGACAGAAGTCTAAACAGAAGCAATCGAATTACAACAACATCTTTCCTGAAGCCATAATCGATTTCCTTACACGATTCATTTGAGTGATACCCACTCTTATGACTTCCCATTCACTACTAAATCCTTTCTCCGAAGGACTTTCATCATTCATTCAGTAACTAATCTCCATGGAATTACGTTGTAAAAACAGGAGCTAGAACATTCTCGCCCTAGATTCAATGTTAATTTTATGTTAACTTTATGTTTCTTAAAGGTTATCGAATGAAAAGATTGGTAGGAATAGGGATAGGGTTGTGCCTGACTTTCACGGCACTTACTCAGACATTAGACATTAAAGACGGCTTATATTATTACGGCAATGAGGCTTATACAGGACCTTATAGTACTTACTATGAATCTGGAATGATTAAAATGCGTTGCTACTTTACTGACGGTATGCCAGACAAATCAATTGTTCAATACTTTGAGAACGGCAGTGTTAGTCAGGTTGGATTTTACAAGAACGGCTTACAAGACGGGATGTGGTCATTATTCAACCAGGGGGGAGATAAAGTTGGAGAAGCTCACTATGTGAAAGGAGAGAAAGACGGTGTATGGTTTTTGACTGACGGATTTGATAATAGGCACTATCATTTGATTTATAATATGGGCGAAAAAGTAGGTAATTGGCAGCTCTGGGATGACCAAGCTTCATTGGTTGCTGAAAGGGAGTTCTAGTCCTAGACTGCTTCACCACATGATATTTAATGACGAAAGCCGCTGAATCAGCGGCTTTTTCATTTGTCATTCATCCGCAGTTTCCAACACAATCAACAACAGTAGAACAAATAAAAAGGGCTCCAATTGGAGCCCTTTTTAGAAGTATTAATTGTTTCGTCTTATGGGCAAGTAGTTCCATAAACACTTAGCATTGCTGAAAGGTCTCCAGTGTTTATCACAAGGTCACCGTTCAAGTCAGCTGGGCAAGTATTTACTGGTGTGAAAGTACAAGTACCATTATCCAAAGTAGCTGTCATATCGTAGTTGTCAGCATCTGGATACATACATCCTGCTATGAAACATGAACCATCATCGATAGTTGCTCCTGCATCATAGTTAGTTGCTCCTGCATCTGTACAACCCACACAAGAGTAATCACAAGCATGGTCTTCAATAGTTGCATCTACATCGTAGTTGCATGCATTAGCATCAGTACATCCCCACTTCTGCACGTCGGCAGCATCGCGTGGTTCAATTTTCCAAGCGCCAAAGCTAAACCATAGTGGCCCTGTAATAGTGTAGGTATCACCAAGTCCAAGTGGAGTTACGGCAATTCCCAAATCGTCTGCAAATGCATTACCAGTTCCATCGTTCAGTGCAAACTCACCAAATCCAGCATCACCAACTGAAACAGCTGCTGTGGTAGTGATTAATACGCCTTCCCACTGCTCATCATTCACTGGAAGAGTACCAAGATTGATTGCCTGAGGAAGTGCATTAGCACTAGAGTTAATCGTAAGTGTAGTTGGATTGATAGTAGTAACAGTAAACAACTCAGCAACTGTTCCTTCGATAGTAACATCGTCACCTTGAGCAACGCCAGTTCCGTTCACCCAAACTCCGGTATAAGGACCAACACCATCTTGAACAGTGTAAGAACTTGAATAAACTGCTGTTACAATACCACTGAACAATACGACACTTGCAGTTGGAACAATAGTCTGAATTTCAACAATAGTCGCAGCGGTAGCTGGAGGAGGAGTTGAATTTACAGCACCTGGTGTTCCATTCTCTTCGTAACTAGCTTGCCAGTTCGCACCGTCGGCATTGTCAGAATTGAAGTCAATCAATTCAAGAGAAGAGCAACCGCCATTGGCAGCGCCACCTGGCCATGGAGCAGAGTTCGCGTAAGTCACGATATCAACAGTATTTCCGAAAGCATCTTGAATTTCAACAGTTTCACCGCTGTTTCCAAATGCACCAGAAGTAATTTGGAATACTTGGTAACCATTTCCAGTATAAGAAGCTGATTGGCTAGCCAGAATGATATACTCACCAGCAGCAATTGTTGCTCCCGGACCGAAAGTGAAGATTACACCTTGTGAGAAAGTATATCCTTCAAGATCAGCGGAAACTACATCATTGTTGTAAATCTCAAGGTATTCGAAAACTGCATCATCTCCTTGAGTAGTACATGGATTGTAGTGAATCTCATTGATCACAAGGTCTGGAAGTGTATAGTAGCATGATCCATCATCGTTGTTCGCTGCAGGATCGTAATTCAATGCTAGAATATCAGTACATCCATCTACCAACAAAGCACAAGAACCATCATCGATAACAGCATCTGCATCGTAGTTAGGGAATCCATTGTCTGTACATCCCCATTTCTGAACATCCCCAGCATCACGTGGTTCGATTTTGTAATTAGAGAAACTATAATACAATGGTCCAGTTACAGTATAGGTATCGCCCAAAGTTGTTGGTGCGATAAGAATTCCAAGATCATCAATTAAGATTTGTCCTGAAGCATCATCAATCGCCCATTCGCCGTTTCCAGCATCACCGATTGATACATCAGCAGTAGTTTCTACCAATACACCTTCCCATTGCTCATCATTGATGGCCAATGTTCCCAGTACTTCAGCAGCTGGAAGAGCATTTCCTGAAGAAAGCACTAATGCTGTTGCACCAGTGATTAGCGTAAGATCGAAAGATTCTGTAAGTAGTCCAGAAACCTGAACATCATCTCCTAAAGCAACGCCAGTACCTTCGCACCAGATGCCACTATTAGGACCAGTACCGTCTTGAATCGTGTAAAGGCTAGCAGCCGCGTAAACAGCAGTTACAATACCTGCAGTCTCAACGTTCTCTCCAGCAATAGCAACCGTCTGACATTCTACGATAGTATAGGAAATTACAGGTGGAGCAGTTGAATTCACAGCTCCTGGAGTTCCATTAGGAACCCAGCTAGCTTGCCAGTTTGCACCATCAGAGTTATCGGTTGTGAAATCAATTAGCTCAGCAGAAGGACAACTTCCATCAGCAGCAGTTGGCCATGGAGCGGCATCTGAATAACCTACTTGATCAACTATGATCAATAGTTCTGTATTCAAAGTGATAGTTTCACCTGTATTATTGAAACTTCCTGTACACTGGAATACTTGGTATCCGTTCCCGGTATAAAGAGTCTCATCTGTTGTGATAACAATATATTCACCATCAGCAATTGAAGTCGCAGCAGGGAAAGTGAAATCAACAGCACCAGAAATAATCCATCCGCTCAAATCAACTGCAGCACCACTGTTATTGTAAAGCTCAGTAAATTCATAATCTGGATCAACTCCCTGAGTGCCACATGGGTTATAATGTACCTCGTTAATTACGACATCTGGAACTGTAAGAACACAAGATCCATCGTCGTCTGTTGCAGCTGGATCGTAGTTCAATGCAGCTGGGTTTGTACAACCGAAAATAACTGTTGGGCAAGTTGCTAGGTAAGCAGCTACTGGCATTGGAACAGCCGCATCAGCGTTAACACCAGTGTTTGCATCAACAGCATCAAAGACATTTATAGGACCGAAAGTCCAATTAGCTTCAACCCAAGTTGATCCATCAGGGCCTGTTTCACAATTTCTAACAGCCCATGTATCGAGATATTCCCAAGCCATTCCTGTACCATCAACATCAATTTCACCATAAACATCAATGACTTGTCCAAACTCGAACAATTCCATTGCATCATTCCCATTGATATTTAGTCCAGAACCTCCATTATATTCAGCGGCCGCAGTGGCAAAGAAAGTCTGTGCGGTGGTTCCATTTGCAGAAACATAGATATATGTTCCAGCAAGAATTGCATCAGCAGGGAAGGTAAACTCGATTCCATCTGTCCCTCCTCCATTGGAAGCTGAACCAAGCCCGTAATTACTCAGGTCTGGAATATCGTTTATTGCGTATAACTCAACCCCTTTAGGACCTGCTCCAGCAGCCAATGGACCGTCATATACTGCAGTAATCATCAAATCACTTGTTGGTGTTGGGGCAATTCCTTCACAAGCACAAGCTGCAGTAATAACATCACCAACTGTGAATGGATTACCATCATCGCAACCGGCGCCTTCGATTAGACAAGAACCGTCATCTATAGTGATGCCAGCTCCTCCGTAATTACAAGCAGCTGGATTACTACATCCGATGCAAGTATAATCACAAGATGCATCATCGACGTTAGCAGCTGCATTGTAGTTACAAGCATCTACATCAGTACATCCGTTTACAATCACTTCACCTTCACATACACAAGAGCCATTGATCATGTCATTGATAGTACCAGCATTGGCATCATCGCAAACATCTCCAATAAGAATGCAAGACCCATCGTCTAAAGTAGCAGCTGCATTGTAGTTACAAGCAACAGCATTTGTACAGCCATTGACAGCTCCAGCAGTGTTGTGTAACTGTAAGTAATCTATAGCGATGTCTTCATCGCCAGCATCCATCGTTTCAAATGTTAATCGGATATCGATAACACTACCCGTTCCAGCAATTGCAGCAACGAAAGTCTCGAAGTTAGATGTAACTGCTGGGCCTTCAGTAACAGAATCCCAAACTCCATCGAAGTTTGAATCCTCTCCAGGTTCAGTGTTTGTTGGTCCAGCAGAAGCGATCTGTAGGACTTTCGTAAAAGTTCCAGAGTTATCAATATCTACTTCAACAAAGAACAATTGACCAGCATCCCAATCTTGGTTCGCTCCATCATCATCTTCAGCAAGTAGCATGCGGAATTCAAGATCAGTTTCACCAGAAATGTCTACATCATCAAAAAGCATGGTGATAGTAGTCAAACCAGGATTATCACCGTCAGTGTCCATAGCTGCAAAGTATCCAGTATTGTTCTGTCCTGTTACGACATAATTCCCGGCTACGGTGCCGGAAGGGATTTGAGTAAAGAAGTCACCTGCACCGTCAGAGAATTGTGTTCCACCTGGTGTATCGATGATGTAGGTCACCCCTGCTCCATCGACTTCAAAGTCTTCAGACCAGAATTGGCCATAGGAAGTTTGGCTCAGCATTAGCGCAACTAGCACAAGCCATTGCGTAAGCGCTTGAAAGTTCATTGTTTTGGTTTTCATAGAAATTAGAAATTTGATTTGGTTCGGTAGTCAGTATTAGGACTACGAAATTAAGTCAGAATTCCATACAGATTGAAGGATTTGGAGGCTTGACAATTTCTTAAAAAGCCTTATTTAATCGTAACACTCACTTAACGATAGTTTCAAGCCATTAATACTTATGAACAATTATTCCCCGCTGCATTCACAATGGGTCAATTCAATCAAACTTGAGTTCGAACTGTTTGGGAAGCAATTGGAAAGACAAGCGATGATGTGGACTTACGCCATGTTCTTTAATGGCTTCTCTATGAGCGGATGTGGGATAACCTTTATTCTTGTTCCAAGAATACTCGGGATGATCGAGGTGTAGCTCCTTCATGTAGCTATCTCGAAATGTCTTGGCTAAAATGGATGCGGCAGCGATACTTTTATAAATGCTATCTCCTTTAATCACGCATTGATGAGGGATTCCTTGGTATGGATTGAAGCGATTTCCATCGATTAACAATTGATCTGGTCTTACCTTCAACTGATCAATGGCTCTGTGCATTGCCAAAAATGAGGCGTTCAATATGTTTATTTCATCGATTTCTAGATGTGAAACCACGCCAATTCCCCAAGCCAATGCATGAGACTTAATTTCAGGATAGAGTCGCTCGCGTTGCTTTTCACTCAACTGCTTAGAGTCGTTGAGACCAGAATCCCATTGTTCTGGCAAAATCACAGCCGCCGCCACAACAGGACCTGCTAGACAGCCTCTTCCGGCTTCATCGCATCCTGCTTCTATCAATCCCAATGTGAATGAGGATTTTAAAGCTTGCATTTATTATCTATTTCGAAGCGGACTGATCATGAACGACATGCATGATACAGTTCCACATTAATTCAGCAGAGTGTTCCCAGTTGTATTCTTTCACTCTCATTAAGCCCTTATGAATCAAATCCATGCGCAAAGCATCATTGACGGTTAATTGTAGCATTGCATCGGAAATTGCTTTTGGTGATTTTGGATCGACTAAAATCGCAGCTTCTCCGGCAACTTCAGGAAGAGATGTTGTATTTGAAGTAATCACAGCGGTTCCTGCAGCAAATGCCTCAATGATTGGCACTCCAAATCCTTCAAAAAACGGCACAAAAGTAAGCGCTGTTGCTGCACTGAGTAATTGATTGAGTTCAATTTGGATAAGATGTCCTGTGAAAATTACCCTTTCTTGATTCTTCATTTGATGGAAGGCATCCTTAACGTATGACCCTCCCCACATAGCATCTCCGACTATGACAAGCTTATGCTCAGGATTGGCTTGACAGAAGAGGTCAAAGGCTTTGAAGAGTCCAACAAGATTCTTCCTGTTTATTAGCGCTCCGACATAAATGAAATATGGACTTCCTTTTGTCCATTTCAATCTCACCTCATCGCATTCTTGTTCTGAAAGCACAAAAAAACCTTCCCGCAGCCCATTGGGAATAACATCAATGTTCTCGGGCAATATTCCATAACTCTTGGAAACATCTGCCTTACTATATTCAGAAACTGTTGCAATTCTTGCAGCTTTCTTTGCAAACCGAGGAAAGAAATAGTTGTAGTAATTTCTCGTTAAGAAAGGAGTGTTTTCTGGATGATGCAGAAAATTGATGTCGTGAATTACAGGAATTGATGGGGTTTTTGTTGAAAGACTCAAGAATCCATCTGGGGAAAGAAAAACATCAGGTTTAAGCTTTTTCAATGCTCGAGAAATTGACCATTCAAACCACGCAATGTATAGAAATGGGTGTCTGGCTTGAGGATGTAGCACTACTGGCGTAACGTTTTCAGCAAACACAAATTCTTCAGCGTATTGTCTGTCGAAAAAAAAGATGAATTCACATTCGGGGTGATTTCGGACCATTCTTTTCAGAATTTCCAAGCTAAACCAACCCATGCCTTCCATCTTCCCTTTTAAAAGAAGCCTTGTATTAACAGCGATTTTAATCAATAAAAAATATTTGTCAGCGAATTTAAACTAATCATCCTATCATAAGTAGTTTCATGCTTAGTATCTTGCGCTGGACTTTAGCTCAAATGCAAACTCGTTTCCTTTCCAACCTCATATTAATATTGGTGCTTAATCTTTTGGTTAAGCCTTTATACCTGCTCGGCATTGATGCTGAAGTCCAATCGAGAGTAGGTACCGAGATTTATGGAACTTATTTCGGGTTAATCAACCTCTCTTTCCTTCTCAATTTTTTTTTAGACTTTGGAATTACCAATTATAATGTAAGGCAGGTTGCTCAAAAAGGAAATCTGTTTTCAGACCATTTTTCTGGATTACTATCCTTGAGAATAATACTTTCTGCTGCCTATATGCTCATTCTATTGGGAGTTGGAATTCTACTCGGATATGGTAAAGAACAATTGTTCATCCTTGCTTTCCTCGGAATAAATCAAGCAATGGCTGCTTTCCTACTTTTCTTCAGATCGAATTTAAGTGGATTGCATCTCTTTAAACAAGATAGTATTTTAAGCGTACTTGACAGAATTCTGCTCATTGGATTAGTCGGAGCCTTATTGTTTTTACCTAGCATGAATGGGCATTTCGAGATAGAGTGGTTTGTATATGCTCAAACATTCAGTTATGGAACCGCAGCCTTGGTTTCTTTCATCTTGGTAAAGAAGAACATTCAAAGTGTACTACTCTCCTGGGACCCAAAATTTTGGACCAAGATTTTAAAGGCCAGTGCTCCATTTGCCCTTCTTACTTTGACTATGATGGCATATCATCGAAGTGATGGTATTATGCTGGAACGTCTTTTGGATGATCAGGGTAACGAAGCAGGAATTTACGCTCGTGGTTACAGATTCTTTGAGGCGGCGAGCATGGTAGCATATCTTTTTGCCGTTTTATTGCTGCCCATGTTTTCTCGAGCAATTGAGAGAAAAGAAAATGTCACACCTCTTGTCAATTTGAGTTTCCGCATTCTATTCGCGGGTGCATGGACCATAGGAGTGTCCTGTTTTTTCCTTTCTGACTCCATCTTAGCCTCCATTTACGACGATTTGATTCCACAAACGAGCCAAGTATTTCAATTGTTGATGCTGGGCTTTGTTGCTTATAGTACGACCTACATATTTGGGACCTTGATAACAGCACATGGCAGCATGAAGCTCTTAAATCTGATTTCACTTGTTGGAGTCATTGTTAATATTGCGCTGAATTTTTGGCTTATCCCTACACACGGAGCATATGGATCTGCGATGGCCACATTGATTACCCAAGGCTTAGCAGCATTAATTCAGTTCGGCGCGGCATTCAGACTATTTAAAATGAAAGTTGATTATAAAGTTCTGATTGGGACAATAATCTTCACAATATTGCTTTGGATATTCGGGACTTCTATTGATTTAGTAGGAACTGAATTGAAAATCCAATTGCCAGCATTATTAATTGCAGGAATTTTGTTGGCAGCACTTACTGGATTATTTCCAATAAAAGCCTTCCTCTCGTTGCTTAAGCAAAGGGAATCATAGAGTACCTGATGTTATTTGTTACTTTTGCCAAAATTTTAACTACATGTCCGCAACCACCAAAGGAGGTAAAAACGATGATCTCGAGCTCGGTTCAGTTAACCTTGTAAATCTGATCTACTCCAAACGCAAATTAATCATTGCTATTTGCGCTATTGCCGCTATTGTGTCTGCCGTTGGATCATTAATGATTCGAGAAAAATTTAAGTCCACCGTAATCATGTATGCTGCCGAAGATCCTATCATGGGATTATTAGTTACAGATTGGCAAGTGAAGCAAAATCTCATGAAAAGCGGAGATAAAGAAGACACTGAGAAATTGGTTCAACTTATTTCATCCGATGAAGTTCGGGATAGGGTAATTGAGAAGTTCAATCTCTACCGACATTACTCGATTGACCCTAAGGAAAAAGAGGCCGTTGATAAGGTGAATGGGGAGTACGGGGAGAATGTCAGTGTCAAGATCACCCGATATGGCTCCATTCAAGTAGATGTAATGGATGTATCTCCTGACACGGCGATGCTCATGGCGAATTCAATTTCTGATTTCGCTGATTCTGTTGATCATAAAATGAGAAGGCAACGTTCATTAGAGGCCATGAATGTGGTGCAAAGAGAGCTAGACAATTATAGAGTAGAAATTCGATTATTTGAAGACTCTATAGCTCAATTGAGAAGCAAGGGAGTTTATGATTATTATACTCAGATTCCCGCTATCACTGAAGAATACGCGAAAGCAATAAGAAAGGGCTCATTTGATAAGGCTAAGCTTTTAAAAGCCGAGTTGGATTCTCTCGCTGTTTGGGGACATGACTACAATCGTTATTCAAAAAGAGTAGAAAGATTGTTTGGCAATGAAGAAAACCTCATTCACAAATTGGATCAATTTAGGATTGATTTGAACAATACAGTACCCGTGAAATTTGTTGTAGATGAAGCTAAGGTTGCCGATAAAAAGAGTTATCCCATTCGCTGGCTTATCGTCGTTATGAGCACTGCAGCGGCATTCTTCTTTACGCTTGTGATTTTGCTTGTCATGGACAATTTAAAAGCATCACGCGAGCAGTGAGATAATGAGAAAGGATGCGCTATTATTAATCGGTGGATTAGCATTTGCCCTGCTCTGTGCAATTGCTATCCTCAAACAGCATTATGAAGTCTTAGCCCTTCCTTTCGTTATTGGCGTTGTTTACCTGAGTCTTAAAAGGTTAGACATTCTCCTTCTCGCCATCGTATTCTTCACCCCTTTATCGCTCAATCTGGAAGATTTAGAGATGGGTGGAATAGGCTTTTATTTTCCAACGGAACCCTTGCTTTTTGGTGTACTTGGAATTTTCATTTTAAAAATTCTGAGTGGTAAATCTATTGATCCCGTCATCTATAAACATCCCATTGCCATATTTACTTATGTGTTTTTGGGATGGACCTTTTTTACCAGTTTGACCAGTGAAATGCCAGTGGTTTCTTTCAAATTCCTCTTGGCAAAAATGTGGTACATAGGCCCCATGTTTTTCTTGTTGGTTCATATTTTTAAGAAGAAAGAAAATATGGACAAATTCATTTTGCTGTACGTGTTGTCATTGATGATTGTGATAATCTACACCGTCATTCAGCATTCTGGCTTTGGTTTCGACAAGCAATCTGGTCATGTTGTAATGAAACCATTTTTCAAAGATCACACTTCTTATGGAGCCGTTATTGCAATGTTTTTGCCTGTTATAGTCGGTAAACTTTTTTCAGGAAGTGCGAAGCTATACCTCAGGATTTTCATGGTTTCAGCTTTCATAGTGATTTTAGTCGGATTGATTCTGAGTTATACCCGTGCTGCCTGGGTAAGCGTCATTGCTGGCGCTGCAATCTTTTTTGTACTGTGGTTAAGAATAAAGCTAAATGCTATACTCGCGACTCTTGTGTTAATGATTGGATTCTTTTTTGTGTTTCAGGATCAGATACTCATCAATCTTGAGCGCAATGACCAAGATTCGAGTGATAATTTAACTGAGCATGCCGAGTCAATTTCAAATGTCTCTACTGACGCATCTAATTTGGAACGGTTAAACCGGTGGAATTGCGCACTAGAAATGTGGAAAGAGCGTCCAATTTTAGGCTGGGGGCCGGGGGTATATCAATTCGTTTACGCCCCATTTCAACGTTCAAATGATTTAACTATCATCAGCACCAACAACGCCGATTTGGGGAATGCTCATAGTGAATACCTCGGCCCTCTATCTGAACAAGGACTTCCGGGCATGTTAATCATGATTGCCTTGGTATACTTGGTGACAGCTATGAGTTTCAGAATGTATTTCACCCAGACTAACAAAGAAACAAGGGTCTTATTGACCTCGGTTTATATTGGATTAATGACCTATTTTATTCACGGGTTGGTGAACAACTACCTTGATTCTGACAAGGCATCTGTTCCATTTTGGGGATTCTTGGCAATTCTAGTTGCAATAGACTTATTCCATTCTAAGAAAGCATCAGCTAGACTTGATCTTACAGCTGAGTAAAGCTGTATCGTCGATCCATGGCATATTTCCCTTGAAATTGGTCACTTCTTTCATGATGAGATTATTCAATTCATCCATATTCAACTCAGGATGATTGACTATAAGTTCACTCAATCTTTCTTCACCGAATTCTTGCTTCAAATCATTTTCCAATTCCACCAATCCATCGGTATAGCAAACGATCGTCGCACCTTTTGGAAGAGTGATAGTACCTTTGCTTAAGCTGGCAATTTCATCGAACATCCCTAATCCTATTGAACCTGTGCTAAGCAACTCGGCTTTCCCTCCATTTTGAATTAGTACAGGAGGATTGTGACCACAATTGATGTAGTTCAACTCTTTTGTCTTCAAATTGTAGGTCGCAATAAAAAAAGTAATGTACTTCTCTCCCATTGCGCTTCGCATCACCTTCTTATTCAATTCATGAATCACTTCTTCTAACGGTAAAGTCAAGTAATTAAAAATTGCTCTTAGATATGCTTGGAAGTTCGACATCAAAAAAGCCGCAGACACGCCTTTTCCTGAAACATCAGCAACACAAAACATGAACTCATCATCGTTTAGATACATGAAATCATAGTAATCACCCCCTACTTGTTGATGGGGCATATAAACAGCTGCCACATCGAACAGCTCATTGCTCGGCAATATATTGGGAACAAGAATTGCCTGCATTTCTGCTGCTAATTCAAGTTCTTGTTTCACCCTTTCTTGTCGCAAGTTTTCTTCAGCAAGTTTTCTATTCCGAATAGCAACCAACATGATATTCGTAATAGTTTCAATAAAATTCATGTGCTTAATTACTGGACTCAAGCCTATGATTTCTTCTCCAACATCTCCAACCAACAAATACGCAATTGGCATATCGTTATCATGCACGGGAATGACTACGAAAGAGAGATTTGAAGTTGAACTAACCTTAAAAGACAATTTTCCGGCGTGAAAAAATTCGCTGTCGGTAATTGGTGGAACTTCAATATCCACTCCAAATTGTAGAATATTGTGCCAATTGCCATCTTCATGGCTGAACAATACCAGCTTTTCGATTTTTAGATTTTCTTTCAGGAAGGACACATACAATTCAAACAATGCATTTACTTCAACTCTTGCGTTTATCGCTTGAGTTAAATCAAGTAAAGCGTTAAGCTTAAAATCTTTGACCTTAATTTTTTCTGTGAGTCTTTCTAATCGAGCTGACAAGGGGGTGGCATTTTATGGAATGCAATTTACTTGATTTTTTCAAGGAGTTCCGGCAACTTTCTCAAGGCAGCGAGCTCTTTCCATTTGGCTCTGGCTTCTTGGGTTGGGCTACCGAAATACGTCTTTCCTGGTTCAAGGTCCTGTAAAACACCGCTTTGACCAAGTACTATTGCACCTTTCCCAATATGACGATCGCTTGGAACCCCTACCTGTCCCCATAAAATCACCTCATCCTCTATCACTACACAGCCAGCAATTCCAACTTGTGCCGCAAACAAGCAATTTTTTCCAATCACTGTGTCATGGCCAACATGAACATGATTGTCAAGTTTAGAACCTGCTCCAATTCTTGTATCGCCGGTAACTCCTCTATCTATTGTACACAATGCTCCAATTTCAACATCATCTTCAATCACCACTGAACCGCAAGTGTACATTTTCTCATAACCTTCTGGTCTTCTTTTGTAGTAGAACGCATCTGCACCCAAAACCGCATTTGGATGAATAATCACCCTATTTCCGATTTCTGTGTCGCTGTGTATTACCACACCTGGTCCAACTTTACAGTTTGAGCCAATGGTAACTCGATCTCCAATGACAGCATTGGGGTGAATTTCAGTTCCCTCTCCTATTTTGTTTTCATTTCCATTTTGCTTTGAAAGATGAACATCGGGCCGGAAATGGCGAGTTAGAAAGTTGAAATCTCGAAATGGGTCGTTTGAAATCAATAAAGCCTTGCCCGCTGGTGCTTCTACCAGCTTGTTGATTATTACAGTATTAGCTGCGCTTTCCAGTGCTTTATCATAGTATTTCGGGTGATCTACGAATACAATATCCCCCTCAACTACCTTATGTATTTCATTGAGCCCTGTGATTGAGTGTTGCGGATCGCCCACAGCATCTGCGCCAATGAGATTTGCAATTTCACTAAGACTATATGTGCGTTGAAGTTTCATGCGCTGAGTTTGAACAAATTTAAACATCCCAGCATATAAACTTAGGCAAGATTGATAATTTCAAGCACATTCGATTAAATAATGGTGCTCGACCCGAACGACATCAGCCAAATCGGAACAACTGAGAATAATTTTTG
>Ga0222689_1000170_pt1 | contig 27862 bp, 17 predicted proteins | sample AntAcemetage1231_FD_179838 | JGI IMG/M metagenome (GOLD analysis project Ga0222689, IMG submission 179838) | Saline water microbial communities from Ace Lake, Antarctica - #1231 | ecosystem: Environmental > Aquatic > Non-marine Saline and Alkaline > Saline | place: Antarctica: Ace Lake...
AAGGCCTGTTCCCACAGTTCGCCTAACTCCTTGTTAAGTTCTGGATCTTTCATCTTGTCAAAAGTTAATATTTTTATCTTTTGACACACTTATTTGCACACCCTCTGATTGTTAAACCCAACCATCAAATTACCGATTACAAATGGCTGTTATATGCAATTAATTCACCTAACTTCAGAAATCAAGTCGATTCACATTCTACGGGTTCGGTCCAAAAGGTTGTTAATACTACAGCACTAGCTCAGTTCTTCATTCTAACACCTCCCCTCCCCGAACAAAAATCCATCGCCTCCATCCTCTCAGCTTTAGACGACAAAATTGAACTCAACCTTCAAACCAACCGCACTTTAGAAGAAATGGCCATGGCTCTCTACAAGCATTGGTTTGTTGATTTCGGCCCCTTCCAAAATGGGAAGTTTGTAGATTCTGAATTGGGTTCTATTCCCGAAGGTTGGGGGATAAAATCGATTGAAGAACTTTCCGAAAGAGTTGGTATGGGACCATTTGGCTCTAATATTAAGGTTTCAACCTTCGTAGAAACGGGAGTTCCCATAATTAGCGGACAACATCTCCAGTCTATTTTGGTACAAGACAAAATAGGGCACAATTTTGTCACTCCTGAACATGCCCAAAAACTCAGTAAGTCTATTGTCAGTGCAGGTGATGTAATATTTACTCATGCTGGAAACATTGGTCAGGTGTCAATGCTCACAAATCAGAACCGATACAAGGAATATATCCTCTCACAGCGCCAGTTCTTTTGTAGACCTAATCCCAATAAGATTGCAGCTGAAATAGTCCTGCAATATTTCAGGACCACATCTGGTATTCATGAACTGCTCAAGCATAGTTCTTCAACAGGAGTTCCTTCAATTTCAAGACCTGTGACTAATCTTCGGCTTGTAGAAATAGTCGTTCCAGCAATTCACGTTCAAGTGAACTACGTCCAATTAATAACACCACTATTCAGCCAGATAAAATCTAACGAAGAAGAGATTGAACAACTAACCGCCCTCCGCGACACCCTTCTCCCCAAACTCATCAGTGGCGAAGTGCGTGTAAAAGATGTAGAGCAAACTATAGCCAAAGCCCTATGAGCACCCTGCTGGAACATACCGTGCAACGGGCAGCCATTGAGTGGTTGGAAGCCCTGGGCTATACTTATCAAGAAGGTAACTCCCTCAAAAGAGAGCTCAAGAAAGTGGTGTTGGAAGATGAATTGCGGGGCTTTCTTAACCGTAGTTATCCTCACGTTCCTCCCACGGCTATCAATGAGGTTATGGCATCCTTTACCCAACATGCCGCTATGGATGTGGATCACCGCAACCGCGAATTCCACCTCAAACTATCGCAAGGCATAGACATCTCTTGGAAAGATGCCGACGGCAATGAAAAGGCCGAACATTTCTATCCTATCAACTACGCTGAACCGGAAAAGAATAGCTTTATTTGTGCAGACGAAGTGACCATTATTGGCAAGAACACCCGCAGAACCGACCTGCTCATTTTCATTAACGGACTGCCCTTGGTGGTCTTTGAATTCAAGAATCTTTTTGATGCGGAAGTAGGCACCGATAATGCTCATCTGCAAATCGGCCACTACGTACTCGACATTCCACAACTCTTCGATTACAATGCTATAACTGTAGTGTCGGATGGGCGCGAAGCATTGCACGGTATGTTCGGCTCTTCTTTGGAGTGGTTCGCACCGTGGAAAAGCCTCCATGGCGATGATACCGAGCAAGACAAGGAACTGCAATTGCAGACCCTCATCAATGGTCTCTTCCCGAAAGAAACCCTCCTCAGTTACATCCAGCACTTCATCTTTCACGAAGACCACAACGGCAAGATTATAAAGAAAGGCGCCAAATACCACCAGTACTGGGGCATCAGCAAGGCTGTAGAAAGTTCTGTTCAGAACATCAAACCCAAGGGAGATGGTCGTTTAGGAGTTATTTGGCACACCCAAGGTTCGGGAAAAAGCATTTCAATGGCCATTCTTACGGGCATTCTTCGGCAGTTGCCTGAAATGAAAAATCCAACCGTTGTGGTGCAAGTAGATCGCAGCGACCTCGATCAACAATTGTACGACAATTTCGTGCTGGCAAAAGACTTGGTTGGAGATGTACACCATGCAGAAACTACTGATGAATTGCGGAGTTTACTGAGCACGGATGGGGGCGGAGTCATCTTCACCACCATCGAGAAATTCCGATTGAAAGAATTAGCGGAAGGCAAGGAGTTGAAACATCCTGTTCTTTCGGAACGCTACAATCTAATTGTGATGGCCGATGAAGCTCACCGAACACAATACGGATTCAAGGATGGGGGCTTTGCCCAGAACATTCGCAGGGCATTGCCGAATGCATCCTTTATCGGATTTACAGGAACTCCGGTAGATGGAAAAGATGCGGATACGGAGCAAGTTTTCGGAGAAACCATCCACAGCTATGACATCAAGCAAGCGGTAGAAGATGGTGCAACCGTTCCCATCTACTATGAACCGAAAATGGTTCCCCTCAATATCAGGTCTGAATTCACAGAAGAGCTTGAAGAAGTCAGTGAAAGTCAAGAATCTACCACGTCTGCTGTATGGGCTGCCGTAGAAGATGCTGCGGGCGCTGAAGATCGGGTAAACCGCGTAGCTTCTGACATCCTTGAACATTTTACGGAACGTGTGAAGTCGCTCGATGGCAAGGCCATGGTGGTATGCATGAGCCGCAGGAACTGCGTGAAGATGTACAATGCGCTTACGGCTTTGGAAGGATGTCCAGAGATTGCCGTGATCATGACCAGCAACATCGGCAAAGACCCGAAAGATTGGAATCCGCATGTCCGCACTAAAGACGCTATGGAGGCCATCAAGCAACGCTTCAAAAATCCGGAAGATCCATTGAAGATGGTTATCGTCAGGGATATGTGGCTCACAGGATTTGATGCTCCATGTGCACATACCATGTATGTCGATAAAATTATGAAGGGCCATAACCTGATGCAGGCCATCGCAAGGGTTAACCGTGTGTTTCAGGACAAGCCGAACGGCATAGTAGTTGACTTTCTAGGCATATCGAACTTTTTGGCCGAAGCCACCAAGAAATACACGACTGGCGGTGGAAAAGGCAAACCTACTATCGATTTAGAAGCAGCTGTGGAATTGTGCCTCGAACAATTGGCTTCCGTAAAATCGCTAATGGGTGGCTTTGAATTGGATGAGATTGAGAAGATGTCGGCTTCCGTGCGGATGAGTTGGTCAAATGGAATTGTCAATGAGCTATTGGCTAGTGAAGCGATCACCGAAAACTTCCTGATGGAAGAGCGCAAGCTATCAGAGCTCGTCGCCATGACCAATTCCGATCCGCGTATTTGGGAGATTCAGGAAGATGTGGCCATAGCACAGAAAATTCGCGATGTCATCCGAAAAATAAAATTCCCACCAGGAAAAGCCCGCAAGGAAAACGAACGCATCAAAGACCTTATCAGCAAGTCTCTCGAGTCGCATGCCATAGTTGACTTAGCGGCCATGTACGACTTGGATAAGATTGATATTTCCATTGTTGATGACCGTTTCCAAGCCATGGTGAAAGACAAGGGCGAAGAGAACATCAAAGTGGAATTGCTGAAACGCATCATCAACGATGAGATTCGCATCCGCATGAATAAGAACATTGCACGGATGACCAACCTGAAAGAGGAGTTGGAAAAGACATTGGGTAAATACCACCGAAACAGCATGGATAGTATCGCGGCTATCAAACACTTGCTTGATATCGCGGAAGAATTAAAGAAGGACGACATCCGCACGAAACAACTCGGTCTAAGTGAAGATGAACTCGCTTTCTACGATCTCTTGACGGCCAATGAAAAGCTCATCAATGAGTCCGGTCCTATTCAAGATCTAGTGCACAAGGTTGTAAATTCAGTAAAAAACAACCTCCAACTTGATTGGACCAAGAAGGAAGATGCCAAAGCTGCAATTCGTTTGGCGGTGAAAAGAGAATTGAAAGGAAAGGTGCCTTTTTCGGAGTTGGATAAATTACTGAAGGAAGTGATCGAACAGGCGGAAGGGCAGTATAAGGAGTGGCCGTTGGTGGGATAGATGATGGTGAAAACTCCCAATACCTTGTATAACTTCTTTACAATATTTGGCACACCAGTAAAGACTACAATTTTTCCTTAAGATGACTTATATCAGCATCCACATTTTTCGATTTTATTAAAATTAGATCTAAAACCAATTTCGATAAATAGGGATAATCAACTAGACGATAAAAACCCTTGCCATACTCAGATATTTCAAATAAAACATCTTGTTTCTTCATCCTTTGCACCTGTTCAACATCATTTGCGACAAACCTTTTATCAATCTCAATTATTTTCTCAATTGTAGATATCAATTCATCATTATATAATTTGTATTGTTGTAATTTCTCAGAGAGATTTTTCACCAATGTTGTTTGCTCTAACTTGTTCAAATCAGACAATGCTTTTTCAATTTTCCAATCGTTGAATTTCTCCTTTAAAACCGCATCAGAATGTAAATAAAGAAGCAAGTTTTCTCTTTTATTTTGAAATGAAATAACATTTCCAGCCAAAAAAATGTCTCTTCTAACCGATTCAATCGTCGAGGACTCAATTAATTCATCAAAGGGTTTATTATAAGCCTCCTTTATTCGATCATAACTTTCCTTTCTTCCCTTTTTCTCTCCTTCAATATAGCGATTATCTGCTAATACTTTCTCTTTCGTGATCTGGATGTCTTTTTGATGAATTATTTCTTTTGATACTGCAAGATCTTTGGCAAGCAAATCCACTTTAATCTTTAGACTATCCGTTACTTTAATACCATTGGCTATACTCAACACTGATACTGTTGATTCTAACATTTCAATTTTCTTCTCAAAGGCACTTTTTTCTTTATCTAATGCACTTAATTGCCCATTGAAGCTCTCAATTTCAGATCGGTATTCCACCTTCACCTTTAATAAACTGTCATTCAAAGGTCCAATCACCTGTTTTTTCAAGCTATCATTAAGCAATGTCAATTTTTGAAGCTCCTTAAAACAGTCAGGTTGTGAGTACCCAGTAGTTAAACCACACATAATCAAGCTGAACAAAACTATTATTCTCATTTATTTACCCTCTTCTTTCATAAGTTTCTCATTTTCTCTCTTTTCCAATTCCAATTCCCGAAAATACGCTGCTGCAATAGCAAATTCATCACTCAAAGATTGATCCAAACTATCACCAGCATTGTCACAAGCACTATTACCAACACCATAAGTGTCTGAGTATAAGTCATTTACTTCATTTTGCAGTGGTGTGTAAATCGTGCTAGAATAATCAGCTTGAGAGTCAAACTCATCGTATCTTCCAGAATTTTTCATGATTTTTTTACGCAAATAACTAACGCGCTTATCGAAAAGGGCTTTAGGTATTTCGTTCAATCCTGCTTTCAGACGGGCGCAGTTGTTGACGTAACTATTGTCGAGATTGTTTGCAATATATGCGCTCTTCCTATCAATTTTACTTCTTAGATCAGGAAAAGGATATGAAATATCATAATTGGTGTACGAAAATAATTTACAAGACTGTATAAAACTACTTATCTCATCATACTTATCTAAAATATCATGAATTGAATTGAATGATGTGCTAACAGGACCGATAGAATCCAAGTATATTGATGCTTCCAAAACACGCAATTCGCTACGAATAAAGATTAAGTCCTTACTATACCAATCTGAAAGGCTGAATATATGCATTGCCTGTGTTCCAAATTTAGGGGCATATGCAGAATATAGGTTTTTTGATAATATATCATGCCATTGGTCATTATCACTCACACTAACTCCTAAAAATCTATTACTATGAAAGTCATCTATTCTATACTGGATATCCCTGTAAAACGAATCACAAAAAGAACTAACAGGAACATGGATCAAGGAGTCGATCTCAATTTCAATTCTCTGGGTATATAAGTTCTTTGGCGGTTCTATCTCCTGCGCTGGTTCTATAACGGTGTCCCAATTCCAAATTAAGAAGCCTATTACAGCAATAGTGCTGAAAGCTAAAAGTATTTTCATTACTTTCATGTCTATTTTAGGTCTAAATCAGTTAATGTTCTTGCCTGCATTCTATCGCTCTTTGGAATATTTTTAAATGTTCCAAATGATTTTGAGTTCCGGCAAATTTCATTCAAGAAATCCTTAATCACACCCTTACTTTCTTTATGATTATTCAACAATTCGGTATACTCATTCATTTGATCATTCCCGCTTCTCACCAATGTCCAAAATTCATTTTCAAGAGAATTTACAGCTTGTACATAAGAGTCTTTAGTCGATTGTTGTTGATCTTTTTTGGGCTTTTTTTCAGCCTTTTTTTTACTTGGTGTTGCAGTACTAGTCTCATTTTCTTGCTGTTGACTCTCAAGTCCTACCTTTTTCAAATCTTCTTGAGTTTTCTCTATCAAGTCCGCTACTTTGTTCAAGTTCTTCTTGCTCACTAGAAGTTTTTTTAGAGTATCCCCGATCTGGGAAATATAATCCTCCTCAATAGAATCTACAGTATTTTTAAAGGACTGCTGCTCATTTGAATAACTTATACGCCTTAGATGGTTTAATTTCCCATTATTTATTAATCTACGAAGTGTAATTGCGCTCTCTACTTCTTTAACACAGTTGCTCTTCAGCCCTGATTCGAGACGCGGCATATCTTTGCCCTTTGATCCAAACGGGAATATTTTTTCCCATAAACTTCTTTCAGAAAAATTGCCTTCAGAAGGATTTATGGCATCGCTACAAATTGATTTGTAGAGTTTTAGAGTATCCATATTCAGCTCTATCCCATCAGTATAATCGATTATCCTGTTGTTCATTTCAAGCGTGAATTCTCTCTCAATACTACTTGTTTTGCTAGGTGTAAGGAGATAGGTAGCTGCGATCATCAGAACAGCGATAAAAATCGAAACCAATGCAATGACTTTCAGGTTCCATTTTCTTTTGACAATTCCTGGTGCTGGATTTTTTGGTTCTACATTCGTTGTGCCCTGTTGAACACTATCAACTGAATCTCCTTTCCTACGAAGTATTATAGTTTTCCTATTAGAGCTTTTATCCGGACAAAAATCAAAAATTTCCTTTTCATGACCATCAAGAGTAACTACGATCTTCCATGTTTTTTTAATTTCATCACCAATAAAATCAACACTGCCATCCTGGGCTTGTGATTCTTTACCGATAATGACCATATTGAATTCTAAAGTCGCCTTTCCTTCAGATTCAATTGTAAATATGACCTCCTTTTTTTCTAACAAAACAAGAATAACAGGAGTAATTGCATCTCCAGTTGTAATTTCTCGTTTTAACGACTTGAGATTGTCCTTCTCCGCATAAACAAAATATTTTTTTGATAATTCTTCAGCCGTCAAATCAACTTGACCCTTAACTGCTGTTTTTTTCAGTAAAAATGAATTCACGTTTGTTCCTAACAAAATGTCAGCATCACAAATTTCGCGCTCCTTGCTATCCCTTGTTTCGAAAAGATATGTAAACCTTTCCTCATGAAGCTCAAAATCTTTAACTTCTATAGCTCCATCATCTTTATTTATACTAAGAAAATCAGGAAATAAATCGTCAATTTTTCCAACTTCAATTTTTGTTCGGTGAAATTTCTTACTCCAAGTTATTTCTAATTTATCTTTACGTTTTACCTTACTCTTGTTGTATTTTACCTTACCATTAGATTTAACTTCAATTTGCACATCACCTGAGTGATTTTGGAAGAGCAATGTGTATGCAGGATTCTCTAATTCAACTTTCCCTGTCAAGTCTGCTCTTGGATCGTGGCGCAAAGCATTCAAAGGGTTCTCTCGTTTTCCTTCGAAAAAATGGTCAACAAAGAATACCTGCTTGAATGAAGAGTATTCCTCTCGAAATGGATCATCAAAGTGCCGTAGTAATTCCGTATCATCCTTGTAAAAAATAAAAGCCGCTTCATTTTCGCCTGATTTACTATTATAGTCATCGGCATTAGACCTATTCTCTAATTGGTCTGAATAATGTTTGGACAGGGTATTCACAAAAGCCCAATCTTCCAAAACATTTTCAAGGTTGTTTTCTTTTACGTAGCTATTACAATATGAATTTAAAAGCTTGTCGAGTAGTTCCTTTATAAAACATCCAGCTAAACTCTTCCTGCTAGGAATAAATATTGAGAAATTCACATTGCCAACTCTCCGCCCCCCCATACCATCAGTAACAATTCTACATTTTGAAAACACGGCGCCTTCATCGATCAAGAACATTGAAAATGCTTCCTGCCCTAAAGCGAAACCACTTCCAGAATCATGCCTAATTTCTTTTGAGATGGATTTGGGTAAATTCGGGGTTCTATAAATCTCCCTATAACCACCTTTTATCGCTGTGACACTAACTTCAATCATTGTCATTATCCAATTATAAAGTCTAAAACTGACTTTTTTTGTGGTTTAATATTAAACAAGCGTTCTATAATGGTTAAAGAAGGCTCATTATTTAGCTCACATATTTTGGTGAAATAAACGTCACCAATAGAAAATGGAATGATCTCATAATCCCCACCACGAATGTCGGCCTGAACGCAAATATCTTTCAGATTTCTCCTAAATGCTGGGAATTTACTATCCAAAAACTCATTAATGTTTTGCTTTAATGTTGTTTTGTCGTCGTCGCCGTAGCCTGTAATCAAATCACTTTTTGTAATCACCAAATAAATTGCATCTGTCTTTTTCGCAAATACTTTATTCATTTCTATCCATTTTGCAGCTTCTGACATATAATCACTTTGGGTACGAGTGAGTTTTGCATTTGCATCGGGGAGGTAATCAATAAAGAAAAAATGAATCTTTCTATTATCTCCATTCAGATAAGAAGTGAGCGTTTGAAAAGTCGGCTTCAACTCTGCGGGTATATCTTTCCCTTCATTTACTGCCAAGAAACACTTAAAAATTTCGCCACTAAGCTCAATCATTGAAACCGATCGTGGATGTCTATCTCCTTTCCTTTTAAGTTCGAAAGGCAAATATTGAGTATTCTCTATTGGAGTTCCTTCAGGTAAGAACCCAATATTATCATCTTCGAAAATGTTTTTTAAATCATTCAAGTAACTCAAACCAGGACCAACTCCGGTTTTTAAATAACCTTTACTTTCTGTAGTCTTCAGAATTGCCGCTAAAGCGCAAGTTTTACCTGAATTTATATCACCCCAAAAATAAACTTCCGTAAAACCAGATGGAATACTATCTGGGGTAATACCAAGTTTAATGGGTTTTTGGCCGAAAGACAAAACCTTCTCAACTATTCTTTTAGGAATATTGCAATCATTAACCAAATCATCTACAGAGATAATACCTGATTCAATGTCTTTAGATAAGCCTTCTGGGCGACAAGAATTTCTATTTTCTTTAATTTTCCTAAGTTTACTTTCCCGCTCACTTTTTGACAATTGCTGTTTGGTAATAATCTCGGCTATACAATCATCAGCTTCTCCTCTATGAATGCCATTTGGAAACTTTGATATATAACTCGTATAATCACGAATAGTGACGTTTATCCCCTCTTCACTTTTTTCAGCAATACTTTGCCATATCAAATTGTCTTCGTGGTCAAGCTCTACTTTAAGCTTTTTAATTGCTTTGTGTTTGTTCAAGTCCAGCATACCAGTCGCTTCAACCTCAGGAAGTGTAACTTTTCCTTGACAGATAAAATTAAATATCTCATGAGCTTTAATATCCTTAATTTTAGCTAGTATTTGTTCTTTTTCCATCTTTTGATAAATTATTTAAACACAATTGTACCTCCTGTAGTATTATCTGAGTTATCTCGAAGGCGGAAGAGCACTTTTAATCCAGGGTATTTGGTGTCCCGACTTATAGCAAAGTACGGGAGCAAAATAACAGAATATGATAAGAGAGCAATTAAAATAGAAAATATCGTAGGACGGCTTAATACAGATAGTTGCTCACTGACATCAGCAAAGCTTAAAGTATATTCAAAGTCATCAGCGATTTCGCCATTTCCGCGAAAAGTTGAAAAACCCTTAAGCTTGGAATACCAAGAGTCGATTTCCATTGGAACTTTAGTCATTCCTTCAACAATTCCTGTTGGAGACCAAACTGTAAGTTTTGTTTTTGCATTAGCGAGATAGGTTGAATCTACCTGCTTCATTTCTGAATAATTGGAAGGATAGACTTGAGCACGCAAGGCGAAAAACTTGCTATCAATTTGCACCTCATCTCGAATGTCCGAAACAAAGCCAAAGGAATTATATTTTGAAGGATTTACCAGCTTGGCGTGCACAACACTATTCAATAAAGCTTTATAATTATCGAGACGATTATTAGAATAACTTTCATAATCGACAAACATACTTTCAGCTTGCGTAACATTCTCTAAGAGACTCTTCTGTATATCTGCCCTTTTTTCAAAAACTACAAAATAATGGGAAAAAGGACCTAAAGCTAGAAGAGCTACAATAACGAATACAAGTAGGAAAAGCCACTCCAAGATAATACGTATTTTGGAAGGTCGCCTGGTCTTTTTAAGAAGTGTTGCAATAAAAACCGGTATACTAAACAATAAACCAATAATAGCTGCAAATAAGATGCTTGCGTCCCAATCTCCTATAGTGACAAAGTTAAAGCTTAAAAAGCAAATAAAACCATACACTCCCGAAATAGTAAATGTACAAAGCACTAATGCAGTTATTTCCCCTGAATTTAGAATAAAATAATTTCTTGAATCATTCATAATACTGTGTTCTAATTAAGTGTAACTTCACTAAAGATCAAGTAATTCTCGATTGATTTGGTCCATCCTTCTTTGAAGTTCCTTCTTCTCTCTGATCAGCTCTTCTCGAGTTCTATTTAAACTAGGCGGATTAGTGTTTCGTGGAGTATCTTCACCTCTAAAAGTAAACATACAAATGTTGATAGTCTCATCTTCAAACCCAATGACTCCATCATATTCTTCTGTAATATCACCATATTTAATAGATATTTTATATGGTGTTTCATTTGGCTCTTCGTGTTTTTTGTAGTAAACAAGATCTACGCTGTATGTTCCACTAGGAGCTTCACCTGACGGCCAAAATATATTTTCAATTGGCGTTTTGCTATCAGGGTATTCTACATTCATGTCTATTTCTAGTTTACCACCACTCGAAATATTCTTATTTTTAAACCAAACTGTTTCATTGTTCGGGTCAGTACAAACCAAATCCAGATCGTTGTAATTGTTCCAACTCAATAGGATTTGCACATCTCCAGTTGAAGGTGTCTCAGGACGATGATCGCAATCTGTATAGTCTCCTGACTTTATTCTTTGTAATGCCTTATCTATTTGTATTAAGTTTCCAACCTTCCCTTGTGCGGGTTTACCTGTTCCTTGCAAAACACAAACAATTTGTTCTGCAGTAAGGTCTTTGTTCAAACTTTTCATGAGAGCTACAGCCCCGGCAACAATTGGTGCCGCCATGCTCGTTCCTTCCATTATCTGATAGTCATTATTTCCAACCGTACTGTATATATCGACACCCGGAGCAGAAACAGTAGAATAGTCTCCATAATTACTAAATCCAGTCTTACGATATTCACTATTACTTTTGTCTACACCTGACACCACAATAAAATTCTTAGGTCGGCTCATTGGATTAACCCCAGCTAGCATGTTTGCATTTCCGGCTGCTACAATAATAATTGCATTGTGCTTGTTGGAGATTTCCATTACTTTATTCCACAAACGTTCTTCTTCTTTAAAATAATTGTCTTGCAAATTACGCTGTTCATTTTCGGCCAAAGTACCTGTAAATTCCATGCCAAGAGAAACATTAATGACATCTGCTCCTTGATATAGTGCATAAAGTATTCCGTCCAAAATTGAAGTTGTTGTCATCAAGCCTTGTCTATTCGCGACCTGCACAGGCATAAAGACACATTCAGGAGACACTCCACACAATCCTTTACCGTTATTTGCAATAGCCAATGCTGTACCAGCAACGTGAGTTCCATGATCAATCCGCTGAGAAAAAACTTGATTTGAATGAAGCCATACGTTGTAAGGCATGACAACTTTACTTGTTAGTTCAGAGTGATCCAAGCTGAAACCATTATCCACAATCGCAACTGTAAGTTTTGGAGAACCTCTAGTTATATCCCAAGCAGTAAGAGCATTTACTGCATTCAAATACCAAGATTTATCGGATGATGAAAATGCTGGGTCATTTGGAGTGAATCCAGCTTGAAACAAGGATTCATCAAAAACAAACAACTCGTATTCTGGCGCAAACTGTTCGGGGATTTCTGTTTTAAGATTTATCCTTTCTTCTGGCGGAATTTCTATCTGCATTCGTTTTACCACATCATCGTAATACACAACTTGGTACTTATCCTCCGGATACTTCTTTTTAAAATCTTTTGCCAAATCCAAAATTGATTTGTCTTCGTTTTCCATTAGGATATTCAGGCGATTGCTAATTATTACTGGTTTGCCAGGTTCACGTATTATTTTGGCAGAATCTATCGGAGTTATTAACCCTTGATCAGGTGGTAACACATGGCTGTATTCTGGAGGAGTAGGCAAACTTTCATAAGGATTTCCAGGATCATAAATACCTCCACCATCACCTACCCTTGGATCCTCATGGATCCATGGCTTGTCATCAATAGGAGAAGGAATTGGCATCGAGTTTTCACTGTTGCAACCTTTGAGTAACCAACAAAACAATAATAGTAAAATCAATAATAATAGCAACCAAAGCAGCCATTTAAGGCAGCCTTTACCTGCAAATAAACCCCGAAGCCAATTCCAAAAACGAGTATACCAAGGTAAGGTGAGAATTGGCGGTGTTATTGACTTGTATTGTGCGGTGAATTCCTTATCGCCAGTAATTGTGTAATTATTGGGGTTTTCATTCCAATTGGTAAATTCATATCCTTCTTTGGGTAATACTTCTGGAATATCATCCTGAGCAATAGAATCACCACTAACCTTAATAACTTCAGATTCACCGCTAAGTTCTCCATCCTGTCCTGAATTAAAACGAATCGTATATTTTTTTTCAGTTGGATTCTCATTTGGTGATTCTGGTGTTTCAACTTCGTCTTGCTCAGGTTCAACTCTCTCATGAATATTAAGATCCTTCTTAACAAACAAATCTTTCCTGACAACACCCATTGGTTGACGTAGGTTTTCTTTGAGCTGCATCCCCCAAATCCCAAGGACGGCAATTCCGTCATAACAATAGACAAAATCGTTATTTATATATTTTAAGGCCTTTGTAAGATATTCAGCTTCACTACTTTTGTCTTCATTTTGAAGTATAGTAATTATGTTCGTGAAATGATCAATATTGTCATTCTTAATTTTCTCATATTTTGCACGCTCTTCCCCATCCAATTCAAGTAAATGTCGAGGTGTTTCATTGAAGGGTTTTGAGTACCAAATAATAATGTCCTCGTTTTCTTCTGGATGCGCTAAAAAATCTCGATATTTCGGATCAACTCTCTTGGCAACAATACTCTGAATATCAGGAAAACGATCGAACAAAGTGTGACCATTATGTCCTTGTTTGGATTTAAAAAATTTGACTTCACAACTACAAAGCTGTGATTTTCTTAGTACTCTGGTCATAAGGATCCATATTTAAGTGTTTCACACTCCTTAATTATAGAACCTAGTTTATCATTTGCTATTACATCATAATTTGGAACACCGCTTGCGATAACAAATCCTACTTTCAACAAATCATACCACATTATGTAATTACGATAATTCGGTAAAAACTTGAGTTCCTCTTTTGGTAACGGATTCTGATTTAGAAGCTCGGGCAAATTGCCCATTTTAGTGATTAATTCGGCAACTTCTATTTTGCTGTTTACTTCAAAATGAAGGTTGTTGTGCTCCCATTCCAGTCCTTTGGTATTTTCACTAGCTCTTTTCAAATCAGAGAAGTTGGATTCAGTATAATATTCCATCCCCACTGAGTTTATAAATTTATTAATCATCTCTGTGCTAATATCAGCAATCATTTCGTAAACTTCATCGATATTACGATAACCATCTACATGTCTTCTTATTCTCTCAGCAATAACCTCCGTAATGTTCAGTTGATTATATATCCCGCGCAGCATATCTTGAATGTTTTGTAAATCTTCCGAGGCTAAAGAATCAGTAAGCTCTTGCTGATTTCTAAGCATATAATTATCAAACCAAAACATTTCTAGTTCCTTCGCCAAGGATTGTGAGAAATTTTTCACTCTATCATTATTCCCATAAAACAACTCATTCAAATCAATTTGCTGTTCAACTTCAAAAAAGTCTCGACATTCATCTAAAGTCTTTTTTTCATAATGCTTCTTCAAGTGCTCCAAATTTGTTTCAAAATCAGAGTTCGGGTCTAAGTCAGGAACATTCATTCGGATACCGCTGTATTTGTCCATATTGACTTCATCATGTCGTTCTATATCATGGATTTTATCGAGATAAAGACTATAAACATCACTACTGTCTAGCATCAATACCCTCATCATTGCACCAAAGAAGTATGGGTTTTTACCAAAAGCAACATCCAAACTTGCTTGAATACTTCCTACTTTTGTCATCGCTCGCAATAAATCATCAGCCTTATCGGGACTATTGTAATATTCTTTTAGTAAGACAGTCATGTTTCCAATAATCGAATTGAGCTCATGAACAGTTTTCTCGTATCGCGCAGGATTAATCTCACTCGCCGCGATTGTAAGCTTGTCAATAATTAACTGCGTTCCGTCCTTCGTAATGGATACAGAACCATCCCAAGCAGCTTCCGGACTTTCAAAATGCTGCTTTACAAAATAAAATTCAATAAAAGACTTACGTAGGTCCTGTCTAAAATTCGGATATGTATCGGGGATAATTTCTTCTTTTTCTTCTTTGAATTCGTTGAATCCCCTATAAATCTGACTCTTGGTTTCGGAAGATTCATAAAAATCACGCAATAAGTAAATATTTCTAAAGTTTGATTCGGAAACAGTCCAATTATTAAACCACTGATAATCTGTCGCTTTTATAATTTCTCCAGCAAGAGTTTTAGTAAATCTCTGATCCCACCTCTCATTTAAAGATTGCACTTTATCAGGTCTGTCATTATTAAAATCGAACTCCAAATCTTTATTGAACCACGTTGAAATAATAAATAAAGGTGCTACGGTAGATTTAAATAATTCTCTTTGTTCAGGCGTATGGCCCATCATATTCCCGATCCAACGATTTAACTTCTCGGGCATTACGCTCTGTTTTGACTGTTCATGATTCTGACAAAACAGTAATGCGTTTATACCATCGTTGCTTGAATATTTATTAAATAAATAGTCGACTCTACCTCTACGTAAGAGTACTGTCAAGGATGAATCGCTAATATTTTCTTCATTTGTTTTTTCAGAACGACGAGTTCCAGGGAAGTCCAATAAATCTGTTTGAGCTAGAAACGGTTTAACCTCCTTGAGCCTTTCAGGCAAAACAAAAATTAGTTCTGATGTTAAAGCACACAGATAGGGCTTTGAAAATGTTAATACTTTCTCATTGTCTTCGTTATCCTTATAAAAAACTTGAGTGTCTTTCGAGTAATCCGATTCTTGTCCTTCGTACTTTTTATAAATCTCATCAAGACGTCTAACATCGAGCAATGTGCCCTTATCTCTCAAAACAGCATCGATAGGCAGATAAACCATACTGGTGAAATTCAAATGTCTGTATTGATTTATTAAATCATCAAATAGCTTTGTTAATTGTGGGTTAAAACTCCAAAGCATGGAAAAAACATCTTTCCATTCTTCGGAAGGGATTTTGGTTACGAAAGTAGCAATCCTCTCAAAAAAGTTTGCGTCATTTAAATTATTGTATACTATTTTCGAGAAATTTTCATCAAAATAGTCTTTAATATCAATGATATTATCTTCTATTATTAGATTTTGGCACTCGTTCCTATTCTGGTACGAAGCCTCAAAATCGTCTACTTTTTCTGAAATTTCATCAAAGCTCAGTGGGTTGTTAACTTTTACGTTATTGTAATACGCTTCACAGATTACGATAATTAGATCAACTGGAGAAAGTAATTTCGCGAGTATTGGATAGTCTTCATGAATCCATTTATACTTTGTTGAAAACCTTGTCACGACTGAGGTTGATTCCATTGATCTGCCTCGGGGATTAATTTGATTTTTAAAGTCAAACTCATTTCCAGCACCATCGACAACTTTATAAGGTTTTCCAGCTTCAGAAAGTAAGGCGCTTATTAAATATGACTTACCTGCTTGACTTTCACCGTACATTGCTGCGGCAGGATTACCATCTAAAGCAAATTTCTTTTTGTTTAAGGCGCGTCGGTATTTCACAAGGGTACGATAGGCATTTTCACCTTTAACACCTCTCATGGATTCAGTTTCCCTAACCCACATGATGGCTTTTTCAATTAAATCGAGTTGTAGATTTATCTCTTGTTCCATTGTGGTTTGGGTTAATTGTGTTGAATACTCAAATTGGCAAACTCACCCGAATCAAGCCAATAATTATTACTTTCACTCATGCTTTGTATTTGCAAAGTAAAATACCCTACAGGTAATTCATTCTGATTGCGATCTTCCACTGATTCTATTTTCAACATTTCCTTGTCTTCCAGATAAGTTTCCCGTGTAATTATAAATTTGAAAGGGCTTAACGTTCGCAATCTTTCTAATTCACCAACCACGGCATCGTTAATGGCCTTTCTGTCAGAGACATCAAGGTCTAGTCGCTCTTTCATTCTCTCTTGGATTTTGTCATCATTAAAATCCAACATGTAGAATGGGCGTGTTGGATAACTTGGTGAATCTAATTGGCGTGTCCAAAAACGTACGGGCAGTTGCGATAATTCAATTGCCGAATTGTTCATATCAGGTGTTATGAAAGATTTGTCCTTTTCTGATTTAGCGAAATACTCAGTTGTTGGCTTCATCTCCCTAATTAGCTCACTTAAATCTAATGAGAACCCTTCTAAACCTCCCCTGGCAGAAGCATAATTCCCAATCATTGCGCCAACAGCAACAATCGATTTTGCATCACTAAAATAACCTTTCCCATTTTGGAACGGATACCAAGTGCCTATTCTGTAATTGTTTAATGTCACCAATCTGTTGGGAGAGACGGCATAATATTTTAAAAACAGATCGGATAATGGTTTGAGTGAAGTTGGCCTGCCTGACAACAAAACAATATCGCAGCCATAATATGAAAGTATGGTTGAAATTTTGCCAACTAAAGTATCGAAAGTGATTTCAACAATTTTCGAGACAACTTCCTTATCGTAGTGCCATTGTATATCTTCGACTGAAAAGCCGAAATGCTTTTCGAAATGTTTTAAAACACGGTCGGTTGGCTTCTTGTTAGTAAAAATATCATCGTTCGCCAAAGTCGCTTTTTCAACCTTGTTTTCCCTTAATAATTCGAGAAAACATGAAATAACAGGAACAGAAACTTGCCAATTAAACTCACTACGTATTTGACGATCAGTAACTGATTGACGAGCATTGTCCATACCAAAATAGTCAAGAATCAATTTTGCAAAATCACTTTTTGATCTTTTCTCAATATGCTTTTGAATTGCGGCATGTTGTCCTTCTATGATAAGTTTCCTTATCATACTCTTCATCAAATCATCACCTGCGATGTAGAAACTTTCCCAAAACAATGGCACGGGCGTTAAAGTGCATTGACCTGAATCATCGTATTTGTATGAAGCTATCATTAAATCTGTAGTGCCAGCTCCAATGTCTAAAGAACCAATTGTAAGTGACTTCTTGCTATAATCTCCTAAGTCATTTCGCACTTTACCGTAAAAATCAAAGTACTCCTTACAATTATTTCGATATCGTTTTGTTAGTTCTGCATATAGATAAACAAATTGTGAACAAGTGGCTTCATCGTATATCCACTCTTTACATTCGGCATTGTCTGACAGATTCTTTACTGAAGGAATAATCTGCACATTATTGCGCAATTCCTTTTCGTCAAATTCTTCAGCATAGGTTCCTGCATAGAATCGATCTAACATAATAGCTGCATCCTCTGCGCACTTTCTTAAAGCAATTTGCTCCACCCTAGACATTGCAGTGGGACAAGTAACAATAATGCGACCAATGCGTCGAGGCTTATTTTCCTCACCCCATTTATGTCTAAACTCATAGCTATTAACTTGCATCTTAGCCTGTGCTAAAATCTCCAAGAAAGCAAATGTCATTAAAGCTTTACGAGAATAGAATTTATCTATTCTGCCTTCGCCTGAAGTATTTAAAGACCCATCACTATTTAATTGCTCCGAAACACCTTTGATTTGAATTAGTCTTTGCTTCTTCGTTTCGCCACTCAATGTCAAAAACTCCCAATCTTTTAATTGTGGTTTATCGTCCCACAAATAGCGTTTCGGACTTGAAAAAGTTGTGATTTTCTCAACACCTGTATTTAAGTTAACAGCTTTATGTATAAGCTCATTTGCTTCAAGACCTAAGCGAACCATACTGGGAAAAACAAATTGAGTGCTTTCTTTCAATGTGTCGACTCCAAAATCAGCTTCGCGAAATGCCAAACGCATATCAAATGGTTCGCTGCTAAGGTTGATCTTGCCCTTTTCCACAGGGTTGGATAAATTTTGCATTCCCAATAACTGAACTTTTGTGAAATCGTGATTGTCAAATAAAACAGCGCAGGTGCGAGAATTACCCATATCCACAAGTAAATCAACATCTCCAAATGCAACATTTTTATCTGAAAATAAGGTAACAGTTGGCAACACTCCCAATTGTTGGATATACTTCATAATGTATATATACTGAGCTAAGTACCCCATCCTGGGCTTTTTAATTTTCAACTCATCAATACTTGTCACATTATGAAATAAATTTAGAATGTATTCATCAACCCAATCACAGTTATAAGGCACTTTAGAGCAAAAATCAACTAAAGACAATTCGTTATTACACAATGCAAAATCTTTCGATTTGTCATAATCGCTAGAGAAGACTGGAGTTTCCATCAAGTCTTGCTCTTCATAATCTTCACCTTCATATTTAGTCCGGGTGTCAAAAGCAAGTAATATGTTGTACTTCCTAGTACTTCCAGTTTGAGATTCTGGAATTAATTTAAAGCGACACCAATTCGTTGGAGCAAATTCAGTCCTCCCGTTTTTGCCAACAGAAAAGAAAGGGAAAGGCAACCAACGATTTTCGAATTTCTCCCATCGGCAGCTATTAAGTGACACTTTGAAACAATCCGACTCACCGTTGTCGGCCTGCATCGGAGTTATAGGCTGTTTTCCATCAGCAAAGAAATCAGACTTAATTTCATCCCATGTATACGGTTTAAAGGAACCATCTTCTAATCTTCCTACTTTCCCGTCTGTTAGTCCTAATCCAAGAAGGTTGAAAATATCTCTTTTACTAACCCAAATTTGGTCTTCAGCAAAATTATGTGCAATTTCTAGCTTAAGCTGTTCATCCGTGGTATCAAACCACTCATGAAAATACATTTTGAAATTGTCATTCAAATTAATTTCCAAAGGAATTGTGAAAAATTGAATGCCACTATTCGCAATTAGATTCATACTTAAATAAATTTTAAGCCAAAATAATGATAATAATCTAGTGACTCGAGTTTTATGCGACTAATCAGAAGTTCTACCTAAAATTAGGCTGAATGTATATTCTATAATCTTGATGAGTTTATCAAATATTAGATCGAAGCCACGAAAAAAGAAAATGATAAAACATGCTTTCTTCGAGCAAGTTTGTGCGATAAATAGTTAAATTTACTTGTAGTTATTCAAAACCCTATCCAACTTCATTTTACACCTTTTTTAAGGCAACTTGTGTTTTGCTGATGCTAATTCATTGCGAAACAGGACTTCTATAAAATGACTTGAAGTAGGCCAGAAAACACATGCTTCAATATTAGTTAATCATTTAATATATTTTCGACGCCTTCTCAATTCACTAACATAGATTATTACTATCCCGACCCACTAAGCAACTTTTGATAAGTCGGTCTGTCATCTTTAGGAATTGAGGCCTGAGGCCCTAAAAAGAACCAAAATTCACTTTTCCTCCTCTGACTAACACAATACCCATCAAAGTCAGACCATAACCAACCGTCCATAGTTTGGATAACCTTACACGGCAGCCCCAATTCAAAACCAAATTCCATTAGCCTTTTAAAGTCAACTTGTACATAATCTTTATCCTTGCAGATTCGATGTAGAATTTCAAGGTTCTTCTGATAGGGATCGTCCTTCTTATATCGTGATTTCACCCCCTTATGGTTGTTGTAATAATCACGACACTTATAAGTGCAGTACCTCTGGCGACGGTTTTTGGTTTTGAAACCTTTCTTACATTGACGGCATGTTGTAATAATTTGGGCCTTAGGATCAACTCCATCACTCAGGTATTGCTTTTTCATTTTCTGGAGTTTTTGAAAAGAGCATCATCAACGTCATCGGAATGGTTCGAATCCGCTCCCCTATTCTGTAACATCCACAATTCGAGTTCAAGTCGTTTGAAGAATAACTTCTTACCGTTGGGTTTGTACGACGGTAAGATTCCCTGGCTACTATATTTATAAAGGGTGTGAATACTCAGGCCTGTTAAAAAGGAAGCATCGTCTATAGTAAGGATCGTCTTTTTGAGGATGACCAATTTTACAAGTTCATCTCGGATACTCAACAGTAAATCGAAGAGTTTAATTCGTGGTGGCATTAAAAGTTTCTTCATAATAAGTCTAGCTCAAGTCACAAATCTAAAGCAAATTATTCTGATATAACGAACCTAACTAAAAATATATTCTATACAATTGAAAACGTATTTTAAACTTATGTATTATATAAAATACCATTTACTCAAAAAGCCTCAGAACCCGCGGTATTCTTTAAAATACATCACCATTTTAATCGCTACACCTATTAATTAACATGTGAAATCAGGTGATACTTGATGGGCGCTAATTCTACGCTATTTAACCTGGTTAAACTTGGCTAAATCTATTTGAAAATAGTAAAACGAATTATTTTAAAATAAATTTATTTAACTTAGAGTCAAGTAATAATGCTTGGAGTCCTAAGAATCAAAAATAGTTTGACGGGTAAATGATTTAAGGATTAAATGAGGTGCATATTCAAAACGAAATCGCATTTCTCCTTCGTGATAAGTAGTAAAAGGATGAAAATATTATATCATGTGGCAACTCATAGGTTTCGCGTCAATAAAATCCTCTAGAATGATACCATGATTTTAATAGTGACAACTTTTTCGAGCTAAACAAAAACCAATAGATTATCAATCCGAGGTAAAATCAAAAGTTGTAAATAATAAATCTTTTAATATTAGATGAGCTAACTATATTTATGGTTGATATCACAAGGGTAATATAATATATCTAGGTAACTAAAATTGAATTAATGACTCATTGGAAAAACAACTTCCTAACTCTAGCAGAACTTGCGCTTAGGAGGGCACAGATCAATTATGGGATTTGGGATAGAGATCAGAAGCTTCAATCTGACTTAAAAGGATTTTCACTATCTAGAGGGTTAGAAATAGCTCCAGAAACTGATGTATGTGCTATGATAACTCAAGAGTTTATTAACTCAAGTTTATCTAAAGGCTTTATCCCAAGCGGAAAAACTGAAGACCCAAGATATTGGATAATTAGCAGGGAGTTCAAAATTCCAAAAAAAGGCTCTAAGTCAAACTCTTTTGCAGATATCTTTATTAATAGAATCATTCCTAACGGACAAAAATTTAAAGATATTTCTGGACCTAAATCCTACAATTTTCCAGTTATTATTGAAGCTAAAAGAGCTTATACACGAAAGGCTAACATAATGGACGATAATTGCGAACCACTAGAAGACAATTTTAGTGCCGTTCGCGATGATATTAAAAAATTAAGATCTTTTTCAGGCATCGGAAGCACTAAAACTCGCACCGATCAATCAACTCCTGATTTGCATAAGGCAGATGATAATTGGCCCTTCGTTCAGTTCTATACCTGCTCGTTGATATGGGGGTTTACAACGAAAGGAAAGGGTGTTAAGGATACATTGGAGGATCTTGAAAACGAACTAGTAAATAATAATCAGGTAAAAGACCCAAATAAACATTTCACAACAAAGGAGTGGAAGGGAAGATTGACAAGATGGTTTCCACACACATGGGAGCAAGAGCAAAAAAACATGAAGGTATTACAATGGTGTTGGATAATGCTAATTGAAATAAACCCCTTTTTTCCAGACATTAATCCTGAAATAAGTGAGAGCTGGTATCCCCCACTCAAAAAAGTTTAAAGCAACGTAATCTAGATAAAAGTACCCGACATCGTTTTTTCAACTAAAAATCACTCACCCCCCTAACCCCCCATCAAATCTGGAATCAACCTGCTCGCTTCATGAGATTTCTCATCCAACAGGTGCAGATAAATTTCTGTAGTGGCAAGATTACTGTGACCGAGAATTTTACTCACCGTGTACAAATCTGCGCCCATGGATAGTAATAACGTCGCGTTGGTATGACGAGCGCAATGAAAAGTGATGTGTTTGTTTACGCCACAGGAACGAATCCATTTGGGAATTTGTGGAGCAGCTTTGGGATCTATTCCTACAAAGACAAGCTCAGCATCCATTTTCTTCGGGCCGATTAGATTGTACACGTGGTCAGGAAGGTAGAGTCTATCGAATTCCCGTGTTTTCTGGTGGGTAAAGTCCAAGTACCATCCCTTTTCTTCTGAAAACTTGATTTGATTCCATTTTAACTCGCAAATATCACCCCTTCTCAATCCAGTGTAGCAGGAAAAGATAAAGGCTTTTTTAATTGGGGACTTTTTCCATCCCTCGGAATGAATGATCTTTTTCAGTTCATAGAGCTCCAGAAATTCACGCTGGGTTTTCACGTCCTTAATTCCTTGGATATCGCGAATAGGATTAATAGCAATAATTCCTTCTCGATAGGCAGAATGCAGTACCCGTTTAAATTTTCGGAAATAGACGGCGGCTGTGTTTGTACTTAGCAGGCTATTGGTCTTGTGGTTGGTCGCATCATTCTTTAAGTAATACATGAAGTCATTGCAGAAATCTTCAGTAACGTCTTTGAATCGAAGTTCCCTGCCGTCAACAAATTTCGTCAAGTGGAAAAGCACCGCTTTGAACTTGAATCCAGAAGTCTGACGGTTGAATTCCTTCTCTGCAAATTCTTCAAAGTATTTCAAGAAGTCTAGATTCGGCCGATAGGTAGGAATTCCAAGAAATTCATTTTGGATCTCCATTCTCCTTTTGCTCAAATACAATTCGGCCTTTTCCTGATTGTCTTTATTCTCCTTTCGCTCAAAGGGAGTTTCAGGATTGTTGATCAATTTAAAGGGAAGAGATTCGTGTTTTCTCTTCTCGTCTTTTCCGTAATAAATATCCAGGAAGAGAGAGGTGTGCTTCTTTCCTGGTCTTTTTCTTAATGCTACTTTCATGGTCTTATCAATTTATCTAGATCCTTTTTTAGAATCAGAACTCTTCCTCCAAAACGGGAATAAGGAAGTTTTCCTGATTTCATTTTACGATGAATGGTCATTCTGCTCACTCCTAAATAGTCCACAGCTTGTTTCACACTCAAGTATTCTCGATGGGAAACACCCTCTTGGTATTCGATTTTTCGACTCTCCTTGGATGCTTCGTTTTCTAACTGAGCATCCGACAGAAGCTTCATTCGCATTCTTTGTTTGTATGCTTTTTTCGCGCAAGGATCACCACAGTACCTTGTAACCGTTGTTTTTGCTACAAAGTAACTTCCGCAATGGTCACAGGTTTTCTTAACTCGCATGTTACTACTCATGGCTATATATCGTTTTATGTGTTTTGATTAACCGCCCAATTGTTACATTATGTTATACCATATTGTATCAGGTTGTAACATAGTGTAACACCTCCCAGAATGACTTTCCGACATCTACTCTGAATGGTTTTTCGTAACGACATAGTAACGAGATAGCCCCAGCTAAGGTAAGAACCCTGCCAATGAAATACAAGTATATTGTTGATTTACAGCTGGTTACAAATTGGTGACAAGCATTTACCAGGTACTTATTTTCCGATACAAAACTTCCCAAATATATTCCCCAACAGATCATCTGTCGTGATCTCACCCGTGATCTCCCCCAAGAAATGAAGAGCTCTTCGAATGTCAATCGCGAGGAAGTCACCGCTGATATCGGAAGAGATGCCGGTAAGGACTTCGTCTAGGCTTTTAAGAGCACCAGTTAGGGCTTCGTAGTGGCGGGCATTGGAGACAATGGTATTACCAGAATCGAGGGAGTTGTTTTTCAGGATTGTGCTGGAAAGGGCGTCTTGCAACTCTTCTATTCCACGTTTTTCTTTGGCGGAGATTTGAAGTTGCTCAGCTGGAAGTTGAACGTTTTGTCCTTCATCAATTTTATTGGCTACAACGAGAATTTCCGATTTGGAATTTTCACGAAGGAGATTCAGATCAAATTCTACCTCTTCCGAAGTGGTGTTCTTGTGGTCGTAGAGGTAAATGATGATTCGGGCTTCCGATGCTTTTTCTAGACTGCGCTTCACTCCTATGGCTTCGATTTCATCCACAGTATCACGGATTCCAGCGGTATCAATAAATCGGAATTGAATTCCAGCGATGCTGATGACGTCTTCGATGGTATCGCGGGTGGTACCGGCGATAGCACTTACAATGGCACGTTCTTCATTCAAGAAGGCATTGAGGAGGGTCGATTTCCCGGCATTGGGTCGACCGATAATCGCAACAGGAACTCCATTCCGAATAACATTCCCCGTGGCAAAGCTATCTACCAAACGCTTCAATTTCTTCTGAAGGGCATTCACCAAATCGCTGAGGTCTGTGCGATTCGCAAAGACCACATCCTCTTCGGCGAAATCGAGTTCCAATTCAATCAGACTGGCGAAATGAATCAACTCATCACGGAGGACGGCAATTTCTTTTCCGAATCCACCGCGCATTTGGTTGAGGGCCAATTCGTGAGCGGCATCTCCCTGGGCTTCGATAAGATCATTGACGGCTTCTGCCTGACTTAAATCCATCTTACCATTCAGAAATGCCCGCATACTGAATTCTCCTGGCTTTGCCATCCTGGCTCCTCCTCGAATGAATAATTCTAAAAGTTGTTCTTGGATGTAAACCGATCCGTGACAGGAGATTTCAACCGTGTCTTCACCGGTGTATGAGTTTGGACCTTTAAACAGGACAACAACAACTTCATCCAACACACGGTCTCCGTCTTTTATTCTCCCGAAATGCGCCGTATGTGATTCTTTGTCCAAGAGGGATTTGCTGAAGACTGCATCTGCAAGACTAAAGCTGTCCTTACCGCTGATTCTGAGCACGGCGATGGCGCCTAGCCCAGGGGCGGTGCTGAGGGCAACAACAGTGTCTTGGTATTGAGGAATCATCATAGGGGAACAAAGGTAAGGATAGATGAAACATAATTTGCGATTGCAAGAAGCAGCTGCACTTGATACAATCTCCAATATCAGTGTTGATTCATAGAAGGGCGACTGCGTCGCCCTTCTTCAAAAAAAAACCCCGGTCCCTGAGCTTGTCGAAGGGCCGTATTCCCTGGCGATCTATTCATTTTAGCACCCTTGACTATAATAAATTCTACTTCGCTAATTCAAGCATTGCACTGTGCTGTTGTGGAAATTCAATTGATTCCCAATCTTTCTTTTCCCCCTTTTTGCTTGGACAAAAAGGTGGAGCCATCCTTCGGCATACTCAGGAACCGTATTCGTTCAAATCTTCATTTTCCTTATCGCACATCCATCGCCAACCGGCTGGAAAATCAAAGATTTCGCACTTCCGTTGGATCGTCTTCGCGCAGTAGATATTCGATTTACAGTGAAGTACTCGGAACAACCAGGTTCTAAGTTTTCAAAACCTAGATTCAATCGTGATTCGCATCCGGAGACTAATAAAATTTACTTCGCTAATTCAAGTATTGCACTGTGCTGTTGTGGAAATTCAAGAATGCTTAGTCTTTCTTTATCTACCTTTTTTCTTGTCGACCATTCGACAAGCTCGGGAATCAAACGATTAAGGAGAATAGAAGGGCGACTTTGTCGCCCTTCTTCAAAAAAAACACCCCGGTTCCTGAGCCTGCCGAAGGGCCGTATTCCATAGGACCAATTCATATATGACACCCTTGTCTAGATTATATTTCTAAATACTACTTCGCTAAATTTCCGCATTGCACTGAGCTGTTGTGGGAACTCCATGATGCTCAAGTACCACTTCAGCCACACGTTCATTTAGGTGCCTGAGTACGAAGCGCAGTGCGATGGTTACTGAGTTAGTCGAAGTACCGAAGGCCCGAGTGTATAGCTTCGAACCATAACCCGGGGTTGAAACCCGCGGGCTATGGATGTGATTCAACGAAAGAGGTCAAGGACTCAAATTGGTGATGATTCGCTAATAGTGTTTTCTATGTTCCACTCACTCGAACTCATGCACAATGATCAGAGCGGTATGGATAATTAGTACTACTTTGTATATTAATCATTCAACTAATCTCTTCGCCAAAACGTCAATAAAATGCTTAAAAAGCTCAAGCTCACCCTCATCCTTGTAGTCCTTTCTCTAGGGACCTCAGCTCAAGAATACCATGCTTTCCCAACTGATACGGCAAGTTGGAATGGAGTGATAGCCTGGAGCTGGATTATATTTCCTAATTCAAATCAAAACTATACTTACTTGATGCAAGGAGATACGATCATTGAAGAGACGAGCTATAAAAAAGTGTTTTTTAAATATACGGATGACCAAGACTATGAATACCAATTTGTAGGGGGCTTGCGTGAAGACAGTCTGAAAAATATCTATTACTACCCTGTTGAATACTCGGGAATGTCCACTTTTCCAGCTGTAAACGAAGAATACATGCTTTACTCCTTCGCAAACTTGACTGTAGGATCACTTGTTCCTGCTGGATGGGAACAAATAGAGATCATAGGAATTGATTCGATTTTAGTAGGAGATAGCTATAGAAAGAGATATGCAATAAATCAGCCACAAATGATTACAGACCAGCAATATTGGATAGAAGGAATTGGCAGTGATAAGGACTTACTTGCCCCGTTTTCAGCAGAATTCGAATGGTCTTTATGGAACCTTTGCTATTCTGATACTGAAATTGGAACTCATCACTTTCAACACATTGATCAAGAGTTTTATATCGACTCTTGCATGTTTTATAACCCTAACTCAGTTTTAGAATCAAGCCTAAACTCTCTCAAAATCTTCCCCAACCCAGCGCAAGAATCAGCCACAATAGAATCTGAATTTCATTTTGAAAATGGACAACTTCAAATCTATAATTCTCAGGGTGAACTTGTCGTTGAAGACACCTACAACGGGAGCAGTCAACACATTGAAATCGGTGAATTGCCAAAAGGGCTCTATTTTGTGGTAATTGGTGATGATAAGAGAAGGCTTGAAGTTAGAATGCTGAAGGAGTGACTCTTGACAAGGGTTTTACGTGGTTTCCCAGAACGTCAACTCCTATTTGGTATTGCTCTCATTTTTCTCTTACTCTATGTCTTGCACGTTGCTGTTGTGGGAACTCATAATACCCATCTTTCTTTTCCACCTTTTTTCTTATCGACCATTCGACAGCTCAGGAACCATCCTTCGGCAAGCTCAGGAACCACCCTTCGGCAAGCTCAGGAACCACCCTTCGGCAAGCTCAGGAACCACCCTTCGGCATACTCAGGAAACGTCCTTCGGCAAGCTCAGGAA
>Ga0222689_1000172_pt1 | contig 27855 bp, 30 predicted proteins | sample AntAcemetage1231_FD_179838 | JGI IMG/M metagenome (GOLD analysis project Ga0222689, IMG submission 179838) | Saline water microbial communities from Ace Lake, Antarctica - #1231 | ecosystem: Environmental > Aquatic > Non-marine Saline and Alkaline > Saline | place: Antarctica: Ace Lake...
TAAATATCACACATCAAATTTCTTATTAAATTTTTACTTTAAAATAATTTTTTTTGTGGCATAGGCCAATTACTCATACCTGAAAGAAGGTTATTAAAAGAATATTATTATATGTATATATGTATACGTCACATATTTTCGATATTTTTTTCAATGTTATGGTATCATTTGCTTAGATTGTACTAAATTTCTACCTTATCGCGACCGATTTCAGATTACTAGTGCAATGGTTTTTCAACATAAATTCATCTTACGAGCCCTTCTTATCTTTACGCTTATGAGCCAACTTTGTTTTATGTTTTGATGGTATTTTTCTAATAAGTTTTTCAGTGGGAACCTACCCCTAATTAACTTTCGAATATTATACCTTATTCAAGATTCAAGAGAAGTTAAGTAATTTTGTAAAAAATTTAAATAGTGGTTTACCACCCGACGGGTTTTAGGAAAAGTATCTATCGTCTACTACGGAATTTTTTTGATTCCACATTGGATAAATAAAATGATTTATTGAATCTGGAAGCTATTGTTTAAAATAACAAAATAGTTTTATTCGTTTTGATATTCTCGTCCTAAAATGGATTTTTTTAAAAAATTTCCGGAAATATTCAATATATTTTTTGATAATCTTGTAGAATTTGCTACCCAAATTAAACTAGGAAATTTACCAACTATTTTGAAAAAATTACTCGAGATGATAACTATTCATCTAAGGGAATTTTTTGTAACGCTAATCGAATTTTTGGACAAATTACATGATTAATCATAGATACCTCAAGGGTCTGGTTGGGAATCAACGGGCATATTATTTGTAAGTTATGATATGGAAAAGGATCATAATTATTGTATATTTAGATTTTTCAACTTTAGTTGGTAAAGTCTTATCTAAACTAAATTCTATTACAATTAATAGTTTTCGACTGTAGTAAATAAATTAAAAAATCGTTTTTTTAAAAAACGAATAAAAATGCTAATCCAAAATAGCTTACTAATTTAGTTAATTAGAGGCATCGACAATCCTGGTTCATTTTCACGGTTAATACCTTTTTCGAAACCTGTTACAGCTGCACGTGCACGTCCTAAATGCCACCAGTGACCAACGAGTAAGAAGAATACCAAGAACCAATGTGAATATACTAATTATGAATGGGAGAAACATAATCAAATGAATTAATCTTTGTTGCTACATCACTACCGAATTTAAAGCGTTTAATGGTGCATGGGTCATATATTCTGCTCCACAGCGTTCTTGCCATAGTTGAATATCGTTACGGATTTTATTAATGTCTAATCCATTTGGACCACGAAATGGTGCACGTAAAACCCAGAGATGCATTGTTTCCCCATCAAAAATGATCGAGAGCGCATTAAATATTTTATCTAAACCGTTGGGCCTTGTGCAGATGCTACATTAGCATCTAAACGTTGGTCACGAACTAGGAAAGTAAATGCTTGATATTGAGATGCTTTTGGACCTGTTGGATCGTAAAACTCACTTGGATAGGCGTATAACGCAATAAACAATTTTTGGTGCGACTCTAGGTGGGATCAAAACGTCTACATATTTTACCAGGACAGATTTGACAAATGAATGTTGGGTACCCCCCAGAATATCAATATACTAATTGCTGTAATTGTCTTTTTAATCATCTTTATTTTTATATAAATTTATAATTTTATAACAGTGAGATATTATCAGCTACAACACCAATTATATTTTCAGCAAGACCACGTGCTAAAGTCTTAGTCGTAATTTCACGAGTTGCAAGGAATGATTCGATCATCATCTGTTCCATAAATAGGTTGTAATTAGTTAATAGGACATCACTTCCCAATAGAAGTAAAGTTCGACAGCAATCTGCGCAGGTCAAAAATTCATAGCAATCTAAACTGTAAACGCTCGTAGCCGATATTATATAGTTCGAATCACATTGCGTTATACAATTATCAGCAGTCTTCAATACGAATTTCGATATAAAAATTGAACCAAACTTTTATGTCGTCTTATAATCTAAACTTTCCGGAAATTTTTTTTGGCTTTCACCCAATCCAGACATCAATGGCTTTACTTTTGATGGTAAAAAGTAATTGACCTTGATAGCCTGCAGATAATTTTTTAAATTTAACGAAAACGCAGCACCTGAATCAAAATAACTATCAGATATTCTAGCAATAACTTTATAATATTTCATAAATTTTATTTGAATCAATAATTTAAGTGTCAAGTAGTAAACTTAACAATCAAAATTCTAACACAGGGTGATAAATCTATAAAGTATGTCTCATTTTAAAAAAGAGTTCGGCAAATTACAAAACATTTAGGTCATTTCATGTTTTAATTAAAGAGAAATTTTAATTTTACTTTTAGAGTATATGTGTTATAATCATAATGTTTAAGACGCTTGTAAAAGATCACAAACAAAACAAAATAAAACTAGAGATAAAAATAAATTATGGGTTTTGTCGAAATTATTGAGTATTTTTTAAATTTAATAAGAAGAGTCGTTAGAAAAATTGTCACTTTTATAGAGTATGTTGCTAATTATTTAGAAACATCTATATGGCTTGTAAGAAATAAAATTGTCTTCTTAGCACTTTTAATTCTTATTATCCCGTTTTGCGCGCAGATAGTTAATATTAAAGGTGCTGGAGAGATATTGGTCACTTTTGCTGTGGTCGATATAGTTTTAACATTAATCACTACATTTTACACACCAAAAAATCGTATTATACTATTAAGAGAACGCCTATTCTCTATAATTCCTTATCTTTGGGTTTTTATTGAGACCACAATAAATTATTTTGATTGGTCTATGTTTTTTTTAGAGGATGTAATGAGGAACAGTTTCGGACAAACTGATCTTTATGTCTCTTTTGCAAATTTTATAGAACAATATACAAATTTACCGGGGGGACAATTTCTTCAGGGAGGTCTTTTCTTTTTATTTTATTACGGTATTGGTAGAAACAAACTTGTATTTCCTTTTTTTGTACGTTACAACTATGTTCAAGCTGTTTTATTCACCGGTATTTCAACTTTTATTTGTCATATATTTATGATATGGGCAAAGACACATACGCTATTTGTAGAAACGAGTATTGTCGCCTTGCTAATTTATTCTCTAACTATTCTAGTATTTGGTTTCTGTATACTCTCAACAATACTTGCAAGGGAATCAAACATCCCTTTTCTTCATGAAGCCATTTTATTTCATACCGGTTTAAGAGAAGATGATGGACGTAATCCTCTCAGTGTAGATGAATACGATAAGTAAATTGAAGTAAATTGAAATTTCACTCCTAAAAATAACTAAGTAAATTTTTCGATAGATCTCTTTTTAATTGCTTGACTTAACATTTAACCTTGTTTATTTAATATTCAGTAAAAGCTTTTAAACGTAGTTTAAAACATTAATTTTACGTAGACTAGTTAAATTTATTTGTTCACCTTTTAATATTTATAAATCATTTTAATTATTTGCTTTATCCAAATAAAAAGAAATTGTTAACCACAGAATTAACAATTTATTTTATTTATGAATGTTTTATGTCTAACTATTTTTTAATTTTAATATTTAAATTAAAAGAATACTAGTCACTATAAAAATTAAAATGAGCTACAAGAGAGTATCTATCTCACTTGACACTAAAAATTTTTTTAAAAAACTCCCCAAGTTGGACTTGAACCAACGACCATTCGGTTAACAGCCGAACGCTCTACCACTGAGCTATTGAGGAATGTATATATATGTAGAATTTTAATTAATATCTTATATATTGTCAATATGAAATGTTATTAAAGTGTTTAGCTTTGTAAAGCAAAATTTTACAATGCAGTTTATAATTAAGTTGTTGTCTAAAAAATTAGATGTCTAATTTTTTATTTCATAAAATTTCAAATAATAAATTACTTAGTAAAAAGCTTGTAGATTATCTAAAATATTAACAATATCAAGTTCTGAATTTATCACTATTTCCTATTACCGTATAAAACTCTAAATATATAATACTATAAAATTGAAAAAAGAAATGCATGGATAAATTAGAATCAAATTTAGAAAACTTAGTAAACCAACCTTATAAATATGGTTTTGTAACAGATATAGAAACCGAAACAATTAAAAAAGGTTTGAACGATAATATTATTTATTTAATATCAAAAAAAAAGAAAGAACCGAAATTTATGCTCGATTTTCGTCTTAATGCCTTTGAAAAATGGAAAAAAATGAGTGAACCTACTTGGGTTTATTTGGATTATCTAAAACCAAATTATCAAAAAATTCGATATTATTCGGCCCCAAAAAAAAAAAAAAAAATAAATAGTTTACGGGACGTAGATCCGGAATTACTTCGTACATTTGAAAAATTAGGCATTTCAATTGCTGAACAAAAAAAATTAACAAATGTTGCAGTTGACGTTGTTTTTGATAGTGTTTCAATTGGAACAACGTTTAAAGATGAATTAGCAAAATATGGAGTTATTTTTTGCTCAATTTCTGACGCTATTCAATCCTATCCCGAATTAATAAAAACATATTTAGGAAGTGTTGTTCCAAGTGGCGATAATTTCTATACAGCCTTAAATTCATCTGTTTTTACTGATGGTTCATTTTGTTTTATTCCTAAAAATGTAAAATGTCCCTTAGAACTTTCAACATATTTTCGTATTAATGACGAAGAAAGTGGACAATTTGAACGTACACTAATTATCGCTGAACAAAATGCGGAAGTGAGTTATTTAGAAGGATGTACCGCACCTAAATATGATACAAATCAATTACATGCCGCAATTGTAGAATTAATTACGTTAGATAATGCAACAATAAAGTATTCAACGGTTCAGAATTGGTATGCAGGTGACGAAACTGGAAAAGGGGGTATCTATAATTTTGTGACAAAACGAGGTTTATGTGCTGGGAAAAATTCAAAAATCTCTTGGACTCAAGTTGAAACGGGTTCAGCAATTACTTGGAAATATCCAAGCTGTGTATTATCTGGAGATTTTTCTAAGGGTGAATTTTATTCTGTTGCTCTAACAAATAATTATCAACAAGCCGATACTGGGACAAAGATGATTCATGTAGGTAAGGAAAGCCGAAGTCGAATTATTTCAAAAGGTATATCTGCAGGACATTCGAGAAATAGTTATCGTGGTCTAGTGAAAATTGGCCCAAATGCTATTAAATCGCGCAATTATTCACAATGTGACTCTTTATTAATTGGTAATAACTCATCTGCAAATACGTTTCCTTATATTCTAGTTCAAAATTCCACATCACAAGTCGAACATGAAGCCTCAACTTCAAAAATTGGTGAAGAGCAAATTTTTTATTTTTTACAGCGTGGGATTGATATTGAACAAGCTATTAGTTTAATTATTAGTGGTTTTTGTCGTGAAGTTTTTACCGAACTACCCATGGAGTTTGCACTGGAAGCCGATCGACTATTAAATTTAAAATTAGAAGGAACCGTAGGTTAAAAATATGTTAGAAATAAAAAACTTAAAAGCATCAATTAATGAAACTGAAATTTTGAAAGGTCTAAATCTCAAAATAAGAAGTGGCGAAGTTCATGCAATCATGGGAACAAACGGTTCTGGTAAAAGTACATTATCAAAAGTTTTAACAGGTCATCCTGCATATATATTAAATGCGGGAGAAATTATTTTTGAAGAAGAAAATATAAATGATTTATCACCGGAAGAAAGGGCTCAAAAAGGTATTTTTTTAGCATTTCAGTACCCAGTAGAGATACCCGGAGTTAGTAATGAAGAATTTTTAAGAATTGCTTATAACTTAAAACGAAAAGCGAAAAATTTAGATGAATTAAATCCAATTGAATTTTTTGAGGTTTTAAAGACAAAATTAGATAAATCAATATTAAGCATTGATTTTTTAAATCGAAATGTAAATGAAGGGTTTTCCGGAGGTGAAAAAAAACGAAATGAAATCCTACAAATGTCAATACTTGATCCCAAATTAGCCATCCTAGATGAAACCGATTCTGGACTTGATATTGATGCATTACGAAATTTGTCAAAATCTATTAATGACTTTATGAATGAAGAAAAAAGTTTATTATTAATAACACATTATCAACGTTTACTTGATTATATTAAACCGGATTTTATCCATATTATGCATAAAGGTCAAATAATTAAAACTGGAGATGCTTCATTGGCTTTAACTTTAGAAAGTAAAGGTTATGAGTGGCTAATAAAATAATAATTAAAATTGGAAAATAAATAATATAAAACTATTTATTTTTCCAAATTTTTAAAAACTAGTTATTAGCACGGATTCGTGCAAGTTGTTGTAGAGCTAAGCGACCAATATTATATAGAGCCCATGCTGCGGCAATTAAAACTGGGAAAAAGACAAAAATAAGACGACTATCCATAAGATATTTCCTTTTTTCAAATTAAAATATTAGTTAATTAAGAGATATTAATTTCAAATAAATGAAAAAAATTATAAATTTGTTAATAGGCTAGACCTAAACTTCTTGTTGTTTCTGCACCAAGATATACACGAACACTTAAGAAATCCGTTGGACAAGCAGTTTCACAACGTTTACAACCTACACAATCTTCTGTTCGTGGAGCAGACGCAATTTGACCCGCACGACATCCATCCCAAGGAACCATTTCTAATACATCAGTCGGACATGCACGCACACATTGGGTACAACCAATACAAGTATTGTAAACTTTAACCGAATGAGCCATATAATTTTTGTTTAATTTTGGTAATTTTTTTGTACTATATAAATTAAAAATGCTTATTATTTACCAATTAAATTGTAGTTTATAATTTAAAAAATATCCTTAAAACTATTTCGTAAAGACTCATTTTTAAACCTTACTACATTCGATTATCCGTTTTTACGTTTTCGGATTTTAAATATGATAGGGTTTAATTGTGTAATATTAAAGTTTTATTAATCTAAATTTAAATTAGTTAAATCTAATGAGTCTGCGTGTGGCTGTCTGTACTTTATAATAAATAATGAAAGGTAGTTTGTTCATTAAGTGTGTGATAAACACTATTTGTTATAGTTGCTATCCCGTTGGCCACTTGATATCTGCTGTTTCTGATAGTTTATTTTATTCGGAATGATATAATGAATGCGAAGTTGTTAGCCATACTATTCTCTATGTATTCTAAGATAGATAAGTTAGCTATAAAGGTTTTTTATTTTGCAACAGATTTAGGTTGTTATCTCATAGTCGGTGGAGTATTCTCTGGAAGATATCTTCGATATAATCTTCCAGTTTACCTACCGCAAGCCGGAGCTATTCAAGTAATAATTTTCAAAGTAAGTTAGACCAGCACGGAGGTGCTGAGGGGATTTTTCGTGAAAAAGAATTGTACAAAATAGGCGAGAGTCAATGCTAATAAATTATTCTATGATCCTAACAGCAAGTCTTATATTAAAATTCATGGAAAACAAGTTGCCTTCATTACAGCAAGAAGAAGTTAAGTTTTTTTAGTCTTAATAGGCTCTAAAATCGCAAACGTGAGTTGTGTGACGGAAATGTCTATCTTGTTCGTATTACGTCTACTTTATGGAATTAAATTAACAAAAGATAATTACAAGTCCAAGAGTGCTAATGTTAAAAACTATGATGATGAAAGAGTCATCCTGTCTCAATATACTAGTAAACGAATTGTAACATCCGATCATCTATATTAAGCATCTGGTGCTATGCACGATTTTTCTAGGATTAAAACACAAACTGTAAATTTAAAGGATAAAGCAATACTCAAAATGGATACATCATACCTTTGTAAGAAATTCATCACTCTAGTAGCCGGTGATTTTGTGGTGCATTATATATCCCTAGACATCTCGATGTTATTAAACGACCCACTACCGATAGGCTCAGGTGCAGTTGCACCTAAAACTGTCGCTGCGTACTTAACTGCAGTGGCAATCACTGATTTTGTTGGGTTTTCAAGGGTGGTCAGTGCAGTAGTTTTTGCCGGAGTCCTTGGTTATATAGCTTCTAATGTCCTCTGTAAAAGAATAGACGATACCTTCTCGAGAATGACTTTGTGTAAAATGATCAATGTCGGCAATTCAGCACTCTCTTTGATGACAGGCCAGTTACTTTTCCAGTCAGAATGTTTGCCTGAACATTACAAATGGTCGAGTTTCAGCAAAACCCAAGCAGCTATTCCTGATATGGACCTTTATAAATTCAATTTTTGTCTAGGAGCAGAAATTTTTATGGACTCTTCGATGTTAAAATTCCCTAATACTCGATAAATTTATAAACGTCAGTGTATTTGGGATAATATAAGCAATCTGTCATCCGCAGATAATTCGACACTCTTTGCTTCTGCTAAATAGATTATAAAATACGCTGAATTTATTCAAAGAATCTATATGTAGTTTTATCTATCAACAAAAGCAATCAGCAAATCTTTTCTATCACAAAAAAAGAAAATTGAGTTTTTTCGGCCATTAGTATTTTTTACGAAAAAACTCTTTTAAATAAATTGTAAAATTATAAATTTTGATTTTCAAATTAGTACAAGTTCTCGTCAATTTGTTGACTCTTTAATTTTGATTTATTCAACCAAGATTTGTCTTGGAATCTTATTAATAGAAATTTTATTAATATGTTTGGTTTTCTCATCAGATAAATTGTTATTTAATTGAGGGGAAAGCTATACCTTTTGGTGATTCAGAACAGGACAACTTCACGTCAGAACCTTATTTTTAAAATTAATAAGATCTTCTTTTCTTTATAAATATCTTAATACTATTTAATATTACAAAAATATTCAATTAGTGTTATAGTTTCATATAAATATCAAAAGCAATTATAGTATGTTATTATGGAATATGCAATTATAGAAATAGGTGGACATCAAGTTTGGGTTGAAGAAGGTCAGCATTTTATTACGAATCGAATTTTGACAACTCCTGGAACAAGTGTTTCAATTAACCGTATATTATTAATAAATAAAGGTGGTAATTTACATTTTGGTCAACCTTACTTAGAAAATACTAAAATCAAAGGACAGATTTTAGAACACGTACGTGGATCTAAGATAACTGTCTACAAAATGAAATCAAAAAAAAAATATCGTCGAAAAAAAGGTCATCGCCAAGAAATGACAAAATTATTAATAAACAGTATTGAAATTTAAATAAATATAGAATTATGGCTCATAAGAAAGGTGCAGGTAGTACAAAAAATGGTCGTGACTCAAACTCACAACGTTTAGGCGTTAAAATTTATGGAGGCGCAACAGCTTCTGCAGGAAATATTATCGTTCGTCAACGTGGTTTAACGTTTAAACCAGGTGATAACGTTGGGTGCGGAAAAGATTTTACACTATTTGCTTTAAATAGTGGAAAAGTTGAATTTCAATCCTTAACGCACAACATAAAAAAAGTTAACATTATTGTATAAAATAAAAAATAAATCAAACCAAAAAATTTGAATTAATTTTTGACTTATTTTTCTATTGTCTTTCTTATAACTTCATTATATATTTTGATAGTTATTTAGATAGAAAGCGTTCTTAGTTCAGTTGGTAGAACGTTGGTCTCCAAAACCAAATGTCGAGGGTTCAAGTCCTTCAGAGCGTGGTAATATAAGTTTAAAAAAATCAGTTATTTAATTTACTTGCTAAAATTTTTCCTAAATGATAACTTAAGCCGAGTAGTCAAAACTATTCACAATTGAATTTTTAAATTCTAAGATCAAATATTGTACATAAACATAAACAACCTATAAATTTTTATGGCTAAAAAAGTTGTTGCTATTATTAAATTAGCATTACCGGCCGGGAAAGCTACACCAGCACCTCCTGTCGGTCCCGCCTTAGGTCAACACGGAGCGAATATAGCTGCATTTTGTAAAGAATACAACGCGAAAACAGCAGATAAGGGTGATCTGATTATACCCGTTGAGATTTCGGTGTATGAAGACCGAAGTTATTCGTTTGTCTTAAAAACTCCACCTGCTTCTATTTTATTAATAAAAGCTGCTAACGTTAAAAAAGGTTCATCTCAACCTAATAAAACAAATGTAGGTATAATTACTCAAGCCCAATTGGAAGAAATTGCAAAAACGAAATTACCCGATTTAAATACCCAAAATTTAGAAAATGCAATTAGAATTGTAAAAGGTACCGCTAAAAACATGGGCATTACAATTCAAACAAATTAAAGCATTTATTATATGAAAACATTATCAAAAAGATTAAAAAACGAACAACAGAAAATTGATAAAACATCTTTTTATGCTTGTGAAGAAGGTATCAAGTTAGTTAAAAAAACGGCATCGGCTAAATTTAATGAGTCCATTGAGGCTCATATTTCTTTAAATATTGATCCGAAATATGCGGATCAACAACTTCGAACAACAGTTATTTTACCACATGGTACCGGAAAAAAATTACGTATTGCAGCATTAGTCTCAACTGAAAAAGTATCTGAAGCTAAAGACTCTGGAGCTGACATTTTTGGAAGTGAAGATTTAATTGAAGAAATTAGTAAAGGCATACTAAATTTTGATTTATTAATTGCAACCGCTGATATGATGCCAAAATTAGCTAAATTGGGTCGTGTCCTAGGACCAAAAGGATTAATGCCGTCGCCAAAAGCCGGCACTGTAACTTCCAATTTAAAATCAACAATTAATGAATTTAAAAAAGGAAAGCTAGAGTATAGAGCTGATAAAACTGGAATTGTACATATCAGCTTTGGTAAGGCGAATTTTTCAGAAGAACAATTGACAGAGAACTTTAAAGCATTTTATAATTCTGTTGACGCTAATAAACCTACAGGTGTTAAGGGAAAATATATTAAAAAAGTAACTCTTTGTTCAACAATGGGTCCGGCTCTTTATTTAGATTTCAATAATTTTTCTTAATTTTTAAAAAATTAAGAGTTCAGTTTATTCATTTTAAGATAATAAAATAAAATTCTATGTCGACAAAAATCGAAACTATCATGCAACAATTAGAAACACTAACTTTACTAGAAGCAGCTGAATTGGTTGAAAAAATTGAAAAAACGTTTGGTGTTGACGCATCCGCTGGTGGTGGAATGATGATGGCACCAGCAGCCGCTGTTCTTGAAGTGAAAGAAGAAAAAACCGAATTTGACTTAAATTTAGCGGAAGTCCCAGCTGATAAAAAAATCGCTATCTTAAAAGTTGTTCGAAGCATTACAGGTCTAGGGCTCAAAGAAGCAAAAGATTTAGTTGAAGCCGCACCGAAGATTATTCAAGCTGGAATGACAAAAGATGCCGCTGAAACTGCTAAAAAACAATTAGAAGAAGCCGGTGCAAAAGTTGAACTTAAATAAGTCAAATTACTTTAGTTAAGCTAACACTAATAAAAAATTATCTTTTTTTTCACATAATAAAAGATAATTTTTTATTAAATAACGACAAACATGATTTATTTCATTTTCATAATTTTTTTTATTTTAATTTTGCTTTTTCAAGTAAATCTAATTTTTATAAAGAATTCAATCTTAAATTAAAATTTTTGTGTTACGTTATTTTAATTGTTTGAGTAATAGTTTTATAAGAGTTTTTTTAAACCTATAGTTTTAATAATGGTAACGTGTTTAATTATCTTTATCGATCGAAAAAGACCTCTAAGTTTCTAGCTTTTAACAATAAAAGTTTATTGTTAAAAACTTTTTCGGTGTTAACGAATCATCTAAAAAAAAACTCCGCACAACCCTACTATATTTTGGATAATTATAAAACAAGATGATTGAAATTTAGGATTTTTAAAAAATCTATTAAAATTCTAATTTCAAATTTTGTTTAAAATAGACCAAGCGTAACAGCTTGGCTAATTGGTAAGCATGCTCCAATACCAAACCAGATTGCAAATGCGGTTCCGAATAAAAAGACTGCCATCGCTAATGGTCGACGGAATGGGTTTTGGAATTTATTAATATTTTCAATAAAAGGTACCGTTAATAATCCTGCAGGTACTGCCGCCATAGCTAAAACACCTAATAATTTATTAGGTAATACACGTAATAAATTAAATGTAGGAAAAAAATACCACTCTGGTAAAATTTCTAATGGAGTTGCAAATGGGTCTGCTTTCTCGCCAAGTGCTGATGGTTCAAGAACACCTAAACCAATTAAAATTGCAAATGTTCCTAAAATTACTACTGGGAAAATATAAAGTAAATCATTTGGCCAAGCTGGCTCACCATAATAATTATGGCCCATGCCTTTAGCTAATTTTGCACGTAATTTTGGATCTGTTAAATCAGGTTTTTTAATAACGCTCATATATGTTTATCTTTAAAATTTAATAAATTTGTTTTATAATGGCCCTGAAATACCTTGCTTACGAATCATTAAAAAATGAGCTAACATTAAAGCTGCTGCAACTACAGGTAATAAAAACGTATGAGCGCTATAAAATCGAGTTAATGTACCCTGACCCACACTAACACCACCACGTAATAAATAAAGTAACGGAGTACCCACAATAGGAATCGCTTCTGGAACACCTGTTACAATTTTACATGCCCAATATCCTACTTGATCCCAAGGTAATGAGTAACCTGTTACACCAAAAGATACAGTAACAACCGCTAAAATAACGCCAGTCATCCATGTTAACTCACGAGGTTTTTTGAATCCTCCTGTTAAATAAACTCGGAAAACATGAAGAACCATCATTAAAACCATCATACTAGCTGACCAACGATGAATCGAACGTATCAACCATCCAAAATTAACTTGTGTCATAATATATTCAACTGAAGCAAAAGCTTCCGTTACTGTTGGCCGATAATAAAACGTCATAGCAAAACCAGTTGCAACTTGAACTAAAAAACAAGTTAAGACAATACCACCAAAACAATAAAAAATATTCACATGTGGCGGAACATATTTACTAGTTATATCATCAGCAATAGCTTGAACTTCTAAACGCTCTTCAAACCAATCATAAACTTTACTCATAAAAAGTTAGTTTGACTTACCTTATCACGATTAAACAAAATACATACTCATATTGATAGAAATTATAACTTAAAATAAAGTATTTACATTAATATTTTCTTTCTGATATACTTTGGGTGTTAAAATAAATTTTAAAATTTTTTATGAAACAAATTTTCGAAACAAATAATTATGAATCAATGGTCGTTGTGGCTTCAAATTGCACAGAAGCAGAGCTCAAAACTATTGCATTTAGTTATGCTCAACAATTAAAAAAATTAGGCGCATCTGAGATTTCAGTTGTCTCACGTGGTCGTCGAGATTTCGCATACCCAACAAAAAAAATTAAGACGGGTTATTTTGTAGAAATGTATTTTAACTCATCTCCCCAAATTCTTCCAATTTTTGAAAATAAATTAAGATTAGATAAAAATATAATTCGTTCTCTAATTACTCATTTATCAAAAAATTAAAATATAAAAATAATAAGGTAGGTGGCGAAATTGGTATACGCATCACACTCAAAATGTGACAATGAAAATTATAAGGGTTCGAATCCCTTTCTACCTATGTATATATGTATAAATATATAAAAACTTTCATGATAAAACTCAATGAAAAATAATAAACCAAAAATGATACTATACTTGAATTTTTACGTTTTTGTAAAAATTTAGGCAGTTATAAGAATTTTATTTACTTTTATTCTTTGGATTTAGAGTTAATAAAACCTTTTTAAATCTATTTTTTCATGTTACTATCATCTTACATTTAATTATATATACAGTTGGATTCAAAAAATGGCAAAACAAAATATGCTTCAACGTGAGGTGAAAAGAAATAAGTTAGTTAAAAAATATTTAAAAACCCGTCATAATATCCTACTTGCCTTAAAAAAAGCAAAAAACTTAACTGATATTTTTTTATTGCAAAAAAAATTACAAAGATTACCTGGTAATAGTTTACCTATTCGACTAAAAAATCGTTGTTGGAAAACAGGTCGAAGTCGTGGTTTTTACCGTGATTTTGGTCTTTCACGTCATGTTCTACGTGAAATGGCGCATCAATGTTTACTACCAGGTATTATTAAAGCTAGTTGGTGATTACTAAGTTTTATTATCTTTTAATCTTTAATATAATATAATAGTATAATATATCTAAAGGATACAAAAATTTTCTAAACACCGATTACATATTATTATAAATTATTAAAAAAATGACCTTACTAATTGATTATTTTTTACTTTTAAGTTTTGTTTTTGCATTATCCGCTGGACTTTTCTTAGGGTTTAAAGCCATTAAACTTATTTAACGTTTTGATGCGGTTTTGATAGTATTTATCTTAAGTGTTCTTATTGTATTTTTGAAAGTGTAATATTCCAATATTTTATTATATTAAATATTTCATTTTTTAAGCTTAATTACGACGTAAAAAATTATCTATATTAAATTTTAATTTAGTTTTTTATCAATTTTTTATTTACGCATCTTTTGCATTACAAATACTAATTTTTTTAATAATTTTAGTTATTTGTACTATTCTCGTTAAATTCTTATTAATGAATATTTATAGTAAATGATCGATAAAATGTATAAACCCTATATGTATATCAAGAATAAGCTTGAAGATAGCTCTTATACAGAAAAAAATGGTAAAATTATTATTTATTCGGAACCAATTTATGGAGGCCGTCGTTTTAATAATTTTATGGCCGTTACATTTCTTTTTTTATTTGGCTTAGGTTTTTTTATAGCAGGTGTGTCTAGTTATTTTCATACCAATATAATTTCTATAAGGGATTTTTCAACAATAGAGTTTTTACCACAAGGTATTTTATTACTGTTTTATGGTACTTGTTCTATTTTATTAAGTATTCTTATTAGCGCGCTTATTGTTTGGGATATTGGTTCAGGAAACAATATATATGATACGGAAAATCAAGTTGTTCGTGTTTCACGTCGTGGTTTTCCTAAAATAATTGATTTGAAAATTCAACAAGAAAATTTTTATCTTGTTTATACTTTTAATGAAATCGAAAGTTTAGAATTAGATATTATAGGAGGTATTAACCCTAAGCGTGTTATTTTTTTAGGGCTTAAAGATGGACGTCGTATACCTTTAACACCATCAAATGAGTTTAGTTCTCTATATTTTTTAGAAAATCGAGCTATTTTTCTAGCTAAATTTCTACAGATGGATTTAAAATTAAACGTCGAAAATTAAAAATAATTGCTTTTAATTAACTATTATGCTATACTGATACTATATAATAAATGCGGGCATAGTTTAGTGGTAAAACCCTAGCCTTCCAAGCTCGTGATAGGGGTTCGATTCCCCTTGCCCGCTTGGGAAATTCCCACTTCTACTTTATAAAGATAAAGGGCTTGTAGCTCAGTGGAATAGAGCACGTGGCTACGAACCACGGAGTCGGGGGTTCAATTCCCTCCTAGCCCAATAAAAAATGAAAAAAGCTCAGACAATAATTAAAATCTTCGTATCCTAAACTTTATAGATATTTTTTAATAAGCGGTTAACGCGATTCGAACGCGCGACATCGACCTTGGCAAGGTCGCGCTCTACCACTGAGCTATAACCGCTATAAATATATATTACTATAAAGTAAATAAAAAATCAAGTATTTAAGAGGGTAAAAAAAGTGAATATAACCTTTAATTCCTTTTGATTTTTATATTTTCAATAAAATTATTTAAATTTAGAATTAAAAGTTTATATAACTTTTGGGAATTTTTTTTTACTTTATAAATTATAATTGTAGTTATTAAAATTTAATGGAATTAAAGTATTATTTAATTTTAAAAATAAATCATTAATTTTCAAAATTTATTAGAGTAAATAAAAAAGATATGTTTAAGTTTTTGACTAACTTTAGCCAGAATAGTGGGACACCCTTTACAGAACAAGTTCAAAAGATAAATAAATTAGAAGATGAAATTGCTCGTCTAACCGAAAATGAAATTAAAGAACAAATAAATCAATTGATAAAACGTTATCAAATTGACCAAAATTTTGAATCCATTTTATGTGAAAGTTTTGCACTCACACGTGAAGCTAGTAAGCGTACATTAGGTCTACGACATTTTGATACACAGTTAATGGGTGGAATTGAGTTACATAACGGTAAAATTGCAGAAATGAAAACGGGTGAAGGTAAAACTTTAGTCGCAACCCTACCTGTGGTTTTAAATGCTTTATCTTTAAAAGGTGTACATGTTATTACTGTAAATGATTATTTAGCAAAACGTGATAAACAATGGATGAGTCAATTATACCGTTATTTAGGTCTTTCAGTCGGTTTAATTCAAGAAAACATGGATTCTGATGAACGTCGTAAAAATTATTCATCTGATATTACGTATGTTACTAATAGTGAAGTTGCTTTTGATTATCTTCGTGATAACATGTCTAATTCTAGCGATAAATTAGTTTTACGTGATTTTAATTATTGTATAGTCGATGAAGTTGATTCAATATTAATTGATGAAGCACGTACACCTTTAGTCATAGCCGGTTCAGTGGAGAGTCAAATTGAAAAATATGTCACAGCGGATGAAGTTTGTAATTATTTGAAAGCAAAATCTGATTATGTTGTTGATGAGAAAAATAAAAACCTTACATTAACTACTAAAGGTCTTAAAAAAGTTGAGCAAATATTAAATGTACCCACTTTATATAATATAGCAGACCCCTGGATGCCTTTTATAAATAATGCACTTAAAGCAAAAAATATATTTGTTAAAGACGTTAATTATATTATTAGAAATGACGAAATTGTTATTGTTGATGAATTCACAGGTCGTGTATTAGCAGAACGTAGATGGGGGGATGGTTTACATCAAGCCGTCGAGGCAAAAGAACGTGTAACCATTAAAAGCAGTAGTGAAACATTAGCTTCCGTTACTTATCAAAACTTTTTTTTATCATACCCTAAATTTGGGGGTATGACCGGAACAGCAAAAACTGCTGAAGCAGAACTTGAATCAATTTATAAGCGTAAAGTTAGTGTTATTCCTACAGCCCGTAAAATGATACGAAAGGATTTATCAGATCTAACATATAAAGATGAATTTACAAAATGGCAAGCAGTTTCTAAAGAATCAGAAAATATATACCGTATAGGAAGGCCAATTTTGATTGGGACAACGAGTATTGAAAAATCCGAAATTATTTCTGAATTATTAAAAGATCGTCGAATTATACATCGTTTATTAAATGCTAAACCAGAAAATATTCAGCGTGAAGCAGAGATTATTGCACAAGCAGGCCGGAAATACTCAGTAACTGTTTCAACAAATATGGCGGGCCGTGGAACCGATATTTTATTAGGAGGAAATTCAGAGTTTCAAACACGGCAAAATGTATTTACTTTTGTTAAAAATTTAAAAAAAACAAACAATAATAAAATTGAAAACGAAATAATTTTAAAAGAGATTCTTTCAGCGTATAAATTATATTCAATTAAATATTCTGAGGTTTCAAATTCTTCAAAAAAACTCAAATATTATAATATAAAACAATTAGAAGCTTTAATTTTGAATTTACGTGAGAATGGTTATGTAAATAATGCAAATCCTCTAGATATTTATATAAATTCGGTTTTTGAGTATTTCTATCGAAAAAATAAAAAAAATTGTACTGCCGAAAAAATCGAAGTGCAAAATTTAGGAGGGTTGTACGTTATAGGAACAGAACGTCATGAATCAAGACGTATAGATAACCAATTAAGAGGACGGGCTGGGCGTCAAGGTGATCCAGGTACTTCACGATTTTTTATTAGCCTGGACGATTCCGTTTTCCGAATTTTTGGCGGTGATCGAATTAAAACTATGGTGAAACAATTTAATTTAGATGATGATACACCTTTAGAGTCTAATTTTTTAAATAATGCATTAGACAAAGCTCAACAAAAAGTTGAGGACTTTCATTATGACTCACGAAAAAAAATTTTTGATTATGATGAGGTTCTTAATCGTCAAAGAGTTGGAATTTATCGAGAACGAAAGGCAATCTTATTATCAAGAAGTGTACGTTCAGAAATGATAGCATATGGCGAAATTTTAATATGCGATATAATAGAAGAAGCAAAAAGATTAAAATTTGAAAATGAGAATTTAAAATTTGATCAATTAAATACCCAAATTTCTTATCTTTTAAGTATATCTTATTTATTTTTTGATTATAAAAAATTAGATACGAAACAAATTGAAGATTTACAATTTAAATTAATCAAACAATTCTGGCGAACATATGATTTGAAAGAAGCCGAGTTTGAAACAAGTTTTCCAAATTTAATAAGAATACTTGAAAAAACTATATTATTAGAACAAATCGATTTCGTCTGGAAAAATCATTTACAAAAAACTGAGATTTTACGTGAAACAATTGGGTGGCGTGGTTACGGTCAATTAGATCCATTACGTGAGTATAAAAACGAAGCATTTAAATTATTTATTGAAACAATTACTGAAATCAAATATAATTCCGTTTATGAGATACTGAAAATGCAAATTGCATAAAATATAAAAAAATTATAATTAAGGAGATTAAATTATGACACAAAGACCATTAGGTGGGACTAAACGAAAATCAGTTAAAGTTTCCGGTTTTCGAGCACGTATGAAAACCCACAGTGGGAAAAATATTATTCGTGCAAGACGTAAAAAAGGTAGAAAAAATTTAAGTATTTAAAATAAAAAAATTGGAATTACTTAAATTTTGTAGAGTCAATCTAATCGTATGGTGTTTAGTAAAGAATTAAATTTACTCTTAAAAGCTCGTTATCCTATTATATACATATCAACTTTTGAAGAAAATCGTTTAGAGTATACAATTCGAAAAACAATCAAAACAAATAGTAATAAAGCGATTTACACATGGGATTTTGTTGAAGGTTATAAAACAAATATTAATAATCCAAGATTTGCCGCAAAAAATCCTTTGCAAGCTTTAGAATTAGTTGAAAAATTAACCCCAGAAACGCCAGCGATTTTTATTTTAAAAGATTTTAATAAATTTTTATCGGACATTTCGGTTTCCCGCAAAGTAAAAAATTTATTAAATATTTTAAAGACACAACCAAAAAGTTTAATTATTCTGGCAACAGAAATTGAAATTCCGAGTGAATTATATGATCTAATCACAATTATTGAATTTAAATTGCCAACTAGTCAAGAAATAAAAATTGAATTAGTTCGTTTATTTAATTCCTTAAATAAAAGTTATGATTTAGAGTTTTTAGAAATTTTGATTCGTTCATGTCAGGGATTATCTATTGAGAAAATTCGTCGAGCTTTATCAAAATCTATTGCTAAATATGGTTCAATAAATAATGAAACCATTAATCTTATACTGGTCGAAAAACGGCAAATTATTAGTCAAACAAAAATTTTGGAATTTAAAGAAACACAAAGTCATTTTAATGATATCGGTGGTCTTGAAAATTTAAAAAAATGGTTAAGAAATCGAAAAAACTCCTTTGGTGAAAAAGCTAAATTATATGGATTACCAGCACCACGCGGACTACTGTTAGCTGGAATTCAAGGAACTGGAAAATCATTAACGGCTAAAGCAATCGCTAACGAATGGGAATTACCATTACTAAGGTTGGACATTGGAAAATTATTTGGTGGTATTGTTGGTGAATCTGAAAATCGAACGCGGCAAATGATCGAATTAGCTGAAGCCTTAGCACCTTGCGTTTTATGGATTGATGAAATTGATAAAGCGTTTGCTGAACAAACAAAAAACAATGATAGTGGAACAACAAATCGAGTCTTAAGTACATTTATAATTTGGTTATCAGAAAAAACTTCACAAGTATTTGTTGTTGCCACCGCAAATAATTTTTCCGCATTACCTTTAGAAATAATACGTAAAGGACGTTTTGATGAAATTTTTTTTATTGGGTTACCAACATTAAGCGAAAGAAAAAAAATTTTTAAAGTTTTATTGCTACGGATAAGACCTAAAAATATTAAAGACTTTAATTTAAATAATTTGGCCACAAAATCTTCTGGATTTTGTGGTTCGGAAATTGAACAATCAATTATCGAAGGCATGCATTTCGCATTCAATGAAAAACGTGAATTTACAGATGACGATATATTATTAGGTATAAAGCAAATTATACCACTCTCACAAATTGAACCTGAACGTATACAACAAATTCAAAATTGGGTATTATCTGGACGTATTCGATTAGCCTCGGAAACAAATAGTTAACGGCTATAAAACTATGAAATTAAAAATTCTACGAACTTTTGCCCAACTGAATTTGGCAATTTTTTTTCTATTAATTGTTGCTACATTTAGTATACTCGGCACCATTATTGAACAAGATCAAAATCTAAATTATTATAAAGAAATTTATGCTGATGTTCTTCTACCAGGAAATCTTTTTTTTTGGGAATTTTTACTTTTTTTCGGATTAGATCATATTTATAAAACTTGGTGGTTTTTAACTTTACTATTTTTATTTGGTACTTGTTTAGTATGTTGTACTTTTACACAGCAATTTCCAACACTTCAATTAGCGCGTCGATGTAATTTTAAAACAAAATTAAATTCTTTTAAACGACAAGAATATTTTACGATTATAAATAACTTATATTTTTTTAAATGTTTAAATAACTTTAAGTTAAAAAAATATAATATATTTCAACAGAAAGATATTATTTACATTTATAAAGGAATTTTAGGTCGTTTTGCACCGATTATTGTTCATGTTGCTATGATATTAATCTTAATTGGTAATACTATTGCAGCATTAGGAAGTTTTAATGCACAAGAACTAATTGCAAAGGGCGAAATTTTTGAAATACAAAACACAATAAGTAAGAGTTTTTTCACTAAAATTCCAGATTACCCTCTTAGAGTTAATAATTTTTGGATTGAGTATGGAACAAAAAATAATATAAAACAATTTTATTCAGATTTATCTATTTTAAATACAAATGGAAATGAAATAAATCGCAAAACGATTTCAGTAAATTTTCCATTAAGGTTTAAAAATCTAACATTTTATCAAACAGACTGGAATGCAATAGCTTTAAGAATTTCCATAAATAATGAAAATTATCAATTACCTTTAACTTCCTTAACTAAAACAAAAAGCCTGTGGGTTACTTGGGTTCCAATTTTTAAAACAAGTGAAAATGGTATCACTTTTATAACGAATAATTTAAATGGAACATTTTCACTTTACAGTAGCCAAGGTAATTTTTTAGGTACTTTTAATTTAGGAGATAGAATTAGATCCCTAGACAATTTAACAATTTTTGAAATCGTTACGGAAACAGGCCTACAAATAAAAGCTGACCCTGGAATTCCTTTAATTTATTTAGGTTTTGGTATATTAATGGTTAGTAGTCTTATTAGTTACTTTTCTTTTACTCAATTTTGGTTGGCTAAAAATAACAAAGAGAAATTTATAGGTGCAACCTCAAATCGTGCAAAATTAAATTTACGTTTTGAATTTTTAAGTTTTACATTGTCGTATGTATCTAAAAACCCCCGTAATATTTTAAAAACCAAAAAATTTAATTAAACTTCCGAATTGACATGAGGAGGGCTTATTAGATAAATTTAATAAATAAAAGTTGGGGTGTCGCCAAGTGGTAAGGCAGCGGACTTTGACTCCGCCATTCGAAGGTTCGAATCCTTCCACCCCAGGTCTAAAATTTATTTAACAAGAGCTATGAGGTTGAAAAGGTTAATTAGTAATTTATACCAGAAACTAATAAATTACAAAATATGAGTGTTTTGTGTATAAAAAAAATTAGTAATTAACGGACAAATTTTAAAATATTAATTAAATTTATGCTTATTTGGATATTCTTTCTTGTTTATTTATTTATTTTATAATATACTACGGGCACCATAAAAAATTTTAGGCGAGCGTGGCCAAGTGGTTAAGGCAGTGGGTTGTGATTCCATCATTCGCGGGTTCAAGTCCCGTCGTTCGCCCTTTCCGTAAAAATAAACTAAGCAAATCAAAAATTTACCTTGAAACAATTTTTAAGGATAAAATAAAAACAGAGGGTTATTTTTTAATGAATCGATAATGATTACAACCAATGTATAAAATTTAAAATTGTGAGTGAGTGTAAATTTCATTAACTTGATTAGCTCATTAAGTTTTTCATGATTTTATTTTTTATAAAACAATAAAATCTTAATTTATCTCTATTAATTTCCAGCTCGTACTGTCCCACAACCCCAATTTTATATTGGTTCAGGCTGATCCCACTTCGCTCGTCGCGATCAAGGAAATCGTTTTTGCTTTCCTTTCCTTCAGGTACTAAGATGTTTCAATTCTTTAGGTTTTTTACTTATATATTCAAAAAGAAGTTCTAGGAGTTGCCTCATTCGGAAACCTCCCGATCAAAGTTTGCTTCTAGCCCGCCGAAGCTTATTGTAGGTAACCATGCCCTTCATTGCTTCTGAATACCAAGGTATCCACCATAACCTTTTTGTTTTTGAATAAAACAAAATTTATTATTTTTCAATTTTTTTGATTGTGGAAATAAGCGGGCTCGAACGGTTAACATTTACTGTGCAAAGGTAACCCTTTACCAGCTGAGTTATACCCCCATTTGGGCCATTCTGCATTTGAACCAGAGACCTCACCCTTATCAGGTGGTCCGCTCTAACCAACGGAGCTAATAGCCTTACGTTAAATATTTAACGTTATAAAGTCTAGAACAGAACACCCTAAAGTTATCTCTTTAAAGAAGGTGATCTAGCCTCACTTTCCAGTAGGGTGACCTTGTTACGACTTCACCCCAGTCACTAATTCTACCTTAGGCACCCTCCTCCAAATAATGACTTTGGGTATAACCAGCTTCTATAGTGTGACGGGCCGTATTTACAAGGCCTGGGAACGGATTCACCGTTGTGTGGTTAACCAACTATCCCAACTTTATGTAAGTGAGTTACAGTATACAATCTAAACGTAACTTTTTAGATTCGACTACCGTTGTTAAAATATATACTAAGGAACTTCCGTAAAAGTGATGGGTTGATCCACCACTTATTACACTAATAACGGTAAAAGTAATCTTTATTTGCACTTTTTGGAAGTTAATACTTTTTTAAGTTTATTAAGTTTATTATGGTTCTGGGGCTTTTTTTCGTCATTGTTTTTTTGTGAAGTCATAATAAAATTACTTATAAATAATAAATAAATGTATGTACTTAAGCTAAACTAACAGGTTTCAATTTTCAAAAATTTAATGGATTACTCAATTTCTTCCGTAATATAGGCCGAGCCTAAAATAAGATAGAAATCAATAGTTTAGTTATTTTTTAAACATAAGTTTAATAATAAAGTCATAACAAGTATTACATACAAATAAAAATAATTGAATTGTTAAATTTTTTTGCTAGTACCGACTTATTAACAGTTAATTAAGGAGAGACAACTGACTGGTCAAAAGCGGCAGTTTGATAATTTGCTATATATATCGATAAGATCAAAGGTTTGAATATTTGAATAAATATAAAATACAAAAGGTACATTTAATTAAAAGCGAGTGAGTTTTGTTAGACCGTTAAAATAAAGTTATTTTAGGTCTTTGTTTTAACTATACCAATAAAAAATAAAAAAATTCAATAAACTAAAAAAATAAATTTAAAATAATTGATTCGTATAAAAATAAGTATACTATGGATAAACATCTAAATGTACAGTAAAACTGGAAATTTAGATTACTGGGCCAAAAGCTATATTCAACTGACCCCAATTCTATTCATTATTAATATCTTAGAAGATTTTACAAAACCGTTATCTTTAAGTTTGGTATTACTTTGTGATATATTAGCATATACACTAATCATTAGTGCATTACCGTGACAGGGCGGTGTTTTAACTATTAAACTATAACGCCAATAATTTGTCTTCAATTTCTAGGTGGAAATAGGTGGAAATATATGCATAAACATAGTGTATATTACCAAAAAAATTATTCTGGTTGTCACTTATAATTTTAATTATTTCAACCTCTGGAAAATTTTAGATTAACAAAATTACTAACATCAATTACAAATGCTTCCATGTATATAGAAAAATCATAATTCTATTTTTTACGTTGGTTATTTTCATCAAAAAATTTCGTAGTGTCTATGGTAGGTGCTTACATTGTAGTTATTAACTTGTGATTTTTTAAGATTTTTATTTTTTTAAAATTACGTTTTTCGACATGTTCCTATGGAAAGTATACCCCATTTTTACACCTGAATGGATTTCGATAGAACACCGGTTCTGACTAGTTTCTATCCTTCCCTGATAGGCATTCCTAGAAATAGCAAACGAGATTCTATTTGGAGTTGAATTATAAAATATTGACTGATACAAATACAATCTGAGGGAACTTTAAAACGATCTAGGTTTGAAATCAAAAGGATCTATCACTCGATTTAAATACAACTCAAAAGAAGGCTAATTTCATCATTTTAGAAAATATTTCTGAAGCTGAGAAGATTGAAATTATTAAAACAGGCTTTCAACTCAATCAAATACTTTTGAAACTATATTATTAAGGTCAGCATTAAAGTTCAGATAAATACAGCCTATTTCAATAGAAAAGATATCAAATCTGAAACAATAAGAAGGACTAAACTATATCTGAAATTGAAAAAAAAACTCTAAAGACATAATTGTTAACTATTCGTACTCCGTCCTTACTATGATTAAATTTATTATACTATTCCTAAAATAAAGTAGAAATAGGATAACAAATATTTTTTTAATCGTCGTAAGTTATTAAACTCATATCTTTTAAAAGTTTTAAAAGGTTTCAAAAATTATAAGATTTTCAAATTTCAGTACATTTATTTGATTTCCAAACTTCTACAGAACAAGCGAAAATCAAATCTAAAGTACTATCCTTAAATTTTATTTCAAATAACTTACATCGTCGAAAATCACTTTTTAGAAATTTACAATTCCTAAAACTACTATCGTCAAATTCTGCTTTGCTTAGATCAGACTTAACGATTTGACAGTTTTCAAAATCACAAGACCCAAAAACCTTCCCTTGTAAATCTAGTTTTTCGAATTTACAATCTACCCAAATTATTTTAGTCAGAGTATCGCATTCTATATATTTATTTAAATCAATTTTATTAAAAAACGTTTGATTACCAACTTTTTTGGTTACTAAGTCTAAAATACTTTTTACTTTTACTCATTTATTTATAATTTATAAATAGAATTCCTTCCGAATTACCTGCTTCTATTAAACAATTATCGAATGGCCGTTTGTTTCCAACGAGTTGAAACATAGCATAAATCTAATATATGTAAATCATTCTTAAGACTTTTAGGACCGTTTTTCAAACCACAAAATCTTGCTTTTTGATCCTTAATTCCTTCTCCAAGATAATATGCCATTTTTGTGATGTCTATATTTCGTCCTTGTTTTTTCAAAATTACATTACCTATAATATATTTTTAAATTTAAATGTGTACGTGGCTTAGGGCCTGAAATTCGGAATTCGATATCTATCAGCTTACTTTATTCCTTGGGGATTTTATCTAAATCAGATATAAGTCTCATTGTTTGAGCTTGTATGTCTCCTTTTGCGCCATTGATGATATTTTTATGAAATATTACACCTCTTGAACTCTGATCCTGCGCTAATTATGTAAATATTTGGTGATTGAAATTAATTGTGTTCTACCGTCTTGATGATAGTAGTGTATTATACTTTTCTTGAAAATCTCTATATTCTGGACATAGTAGTTTACCTATTTTGTCCTTATTTACAGCACGAGGATTCTTAAAAATACGAGGTAAACTAAAATAACCACTAAGTGAATCTGCTAAATTTATTTTTTCACGCATAATGATTTCGGGATTTGGTTATGAGGCTGAAACCTTTATTAAACTAAACGTTAAAATATTTCCTAATATAGCCATTTTATAAATCTTCTTTTTTGATTTTTTGCCATATTTTTCATTGATATTCATAATTCTTCCAAAAATTCCCAGTTGAAAAATCTTTTATTACTGGCGGTAATCTTTGTAAATATCTTTTAAAATATACCGCCTTTCCAACCTCTTAAAATTAAAAAAGAAATCAAAATTTATTAAATTTAGAGTAAACTCTATTCACATTTTATAAATTATATAATATAAAAATACTTACATTGTTCTCTTGAGGTGGATTAACACCTGTCCTAGTAATATTAATTTTATTTTCTGAATATAATTTAACAAAAAAATCAGGGGGTCTTTCATAATCACATTCTTCCTCTTAATGAAAATACTCGACTTTGTAAAAAGTCAATTGGCTCTAGTGTAGTAAGATGTGCCTTGGTTAAAACTTCAGAATTTCGCTCAAAAAGACGATTCGCTTGACGCATTCGTGCACGATCAATAGCATTTTTAACACTACGTGCGTTCGCAAATAACGGTTGAATTTTACGTAATGTAATATATTTTAATAGAACACTGTCACCTTCCAATGTAATTTTATATTGGTTTTCTGCTAACATTTGTTTAGCAATTTGCACTAATTCTTCCGCACTATAATCAGGGAAATGAACATGATTTGCAATACGTGAAGCAAGACCTGGGTTTGATTCGTAGAAAATATCCATTCTTTCTTTATAGCCAGCTAAAATAATCACTAAATCATCACGTTGATTTTCCATAACTTGCAATAAAATTTCAATGGCTTCTGAACCATAATCTCGCTCATTATCGGGTTTATATAAATAGTAAGCCTCGTCAATGAATAATACCCCACCCATTGCTTTTTTAAGAACTTCCTTTGTTTTTGGAGCAGTATGGCCAATATATTGACCTACTAAATCATCACGTGTTACGGTTAACAAATGTCCCTTACGAATATAGCCTAATTTATAAAGAATGTCAGCCATTTTTAAAGCAACCGTTGTTTTTCCTGTACCTGGACTACCCGTAAAGGACATATGTAATCCAGGATTTCCAGCAAATAACCCAACCTTTTTTCGCAGACGATCAACTAAAAGTAATGCTGCAATTTCACGAATTCTTGTTTTTACCGGTTTTAGTCCAATAAGATCAGATTGTAAATTTCCTAAAATTTTTTCAATTTGGCTGTTTTCATATTCTTTTTTGACTGAAACGATAAAATCGTCATTATAAATTGTAGGATGGTCTATCTTATTCACGTTTGAAATATAAGGATATACAACTAGAAACAAATGAAGATAAATTTGATGTCATACTTTTATATTTGAATAAATATTTTCACAACAAAGCTATTATAACTAAGTATTGTAACTAAATATTATACTAAAAGTATATTTAAATTTAAAATATATTTGAAACAAAAAAGTCTACTCTCTTCATTAGAAATGCATATACACATTTACTTATTTGCTATTGATAATTATAGTATTATTTAATCGTTTGGGTAATGTCAATTAGATTTTTAGCACTATCCTATCAATATTTCTAATACTCTAATAAGCTTGAGATAAAAAAGGTAGTAATTACTTTGCAACATAAATCAAATCGTTGAATGTATATTAAGCTCTTTCTATAAGAATTTGGCCACCTCTTACAAAACACACTTTTTAAAACAATTAAGCAAATTGAAATTTTTGATGTCTCCAAAATCGAGAGTCAGGTAGTTAATAAAAAAAATAACTCTAAATTAAATAACTAAAATAAAATTTCTGAATTCCTTATTATCACTTTTAGTCTTTTAACCCTTGACTTCTAAATAATCTTTTTTGTAATATATTTCTTGTAAGAATTACAAGGTTAAATCAAGAGACCTTAAATTAAATACTAACATTCAGGAAATTTTTAGAGAGTTTGATCCTGGCTCAGGATGAACGCTGGCGGTATGCCTTACACATGCAAGTTGTACGGAAGCTTTTTAAGCTTTAGTAGCGGAC
>Ga0222689_1000173_pt1 | contig 27794 bp, 19 predicted proteins | sample AntAcemetage1231_FD_179838 | JGI IMG/M metagenome (GOLD analysis project Ga0222689, IMG submission 179838) | Saline water microbial communities from Ace Lake, Antarctica - #1231 | ecosystem: Environmental > Aquatic > Non-marine Saline and Alkaline > Saline | place: Antarctica: Ace Lake...
TAGCTCTGGAAATTTGAGCTTCAAAGGCATTGAAATAACCACGATGAGCAAACTAGAATTGTCTAAGTTTCGCAATCAAAGCATTGGATTTATATTTCAATTTCATCATCTGCTCCCAGAATTCACTGCCTTAGAAAATGTATGTATCCCAGCTTTTATTGGCAAAACACCAAAGGAAGCTGCCGAAAAGAGAGCTATTGAATTATTGGACTACCTGGGACTTTCAGACCGAATTGATCATAAGCCTTCAGAACTAAGCGGCGGCGAGCAGCAGCGGGTTGCCGTGGCCCGATCCCTCATCAATCGACCTGCAATTATATTCGCAGACGAGCCTTCTGGAAATCTCGATTCTAAAAACGCAAGGGAATTGCACGAGTTATTCTTCAAACTGAGAAAAGAGTTTAATCAAGCCTTTGTTATTGTCACGCACAACGACGAGCTAGCAGATATGGCAGATAGAAAACTCACCATGTCGGATGGTAAAATAGTTTCATAAAAAAAATCCCGACAAACATACGTCTGCCGGGATTCCTCTAAAATTATTCTTTTTAGAACAAGATGAGTTTCTCTACATGAACTTCATCTCCTATTCTTACATGTACGAAATAAACTCCTTTTGTCTCTTGACTCAAGTCAAGTGACATTGTGGATATTGCCTGTTCAGGTGTGTAGATTCCTGAGAAAATCAATCTCTGGGTATTGTCCATGATCATCACCTCCACAGGAAGTTCTGTTTCTCTTCCAATGTTGACCATAAGTTGGCCATTACTTGGGTTAGGGAACAGTCCGAACAAGGCAGGTACTTGACCAACCGTAATCGTAGTGCAGAAGCTTGCAGAACACTTAGAACCATCTTCAGCAGTCCTGATTACCTTGATGCAGACTTGTCTAGTTCCAGCTGTTGGATAAACATGAGTTACCGGATCTCCTCCAATTGAGGTTACAAAAGGAGTCCCATCAAAGAATCTCCAACTTACTTGATCACAATCTGCTAAATACGCTGAATTCACTAAGTTGAACGTAACACTCAATGGATTGAGCGGATTAACTGTCCAAGTGAAGCCTGCTTGAACTGCTGCCGTGAATTCGTCATCGCAATAGCAAGGACCTTGGAATCCACAATCAGGAAGCACAATACAATAAGTGAAGTTACAGCAGCTCAGATAGATTCCATCTGCATTAATTTCATGCAGCGTCACCGTAAAGCAAATTGTATCTCCAGCAACCGCAGGTGCGCCAATATTGAAATTGATTGGGCCACCTACTCCGTAAGCAGGAATGCTAACAGGAATACTCGTGTTGTAGATATCTAAGCCTGAACTACTAGGGAAACTAATCACAACTTCTGAGATGTCATAATCAGTATTGCTATTAATCATGGTGCTTATATTCCAGAAGCCAGCAGCATCACAAGTGATAGATTCTTCGAACATGTAACCACAATCGGGCTCACAATCCACAGAAATAGTATCTCTACAAACCACGTTACCAGCAGCCATCCATTTAATCTCAACCAATTGAGATGGGGCAACTCCGGCTTCAATACAAATTTGTGGTAGAGTGAAAACACCTCCAGGCACATTATTTCCGAAAATTGCTCCAGGAATCAAACTAGCAGATACACCGTTATAACCTGAGGTCGTCCAACCTGATCCAAATGGATTATTTAGATTAAACGTAGTCAACGGAGACAGCATGCAAATTGCAATTTCATCGAAGAAGGCAGGGTCATAGTCATTGTACAACGAAATGTCATAACAGCATCCTTCTTCAGGATTTACCATTACCACTTGTTCAACACCAACCGATTCACAAGGATCACAACTCGGAATCAAGATACAATGCTCTATTAACGTTGAGCAGCAAGGTGAATTCGCGATTATTGTTGGATCCGATTCGTGAGCAGTAAGTGTAAAGCAGAATAGCTCTCCAGAAATGCTCGGTCCTGACAATTGAATAACAAATGTCTGACATGCACCAGGCAATAGTGGTGATCCACTAATGTCTATCGCTGGAGGAGTGAGTATGATTCCCGGAGGGGTAAGCGTATTTATAGAAATGTAGCCTACACTATACGGATTGTCATTCGGATTACACACTGTGAATTGATAGAATGTCTCCCCGTTTTCACAATAAATTGAATCTTCGGTGAGGTATAAACAATCTGGCTCAACCGGACAGTTGAAGTAAAGGGTATCCGAACAAACGACCATATCTTCAAAGTCAACCCAATCAACGATGATTTGTTGAGGACTACTTGTCACATTGCTGAGACATATATCTATGAAGTCATTCAAAACACCAGAAGGCAATGGATTACCTAAGACTATATTTCCAAGGCTAATATTGCTAGGAATGAAGGATTGCACTGTAAGTTGCGGATCAAGTGTCCCTGCATCATAGTTCAAATCAGCATCCGTAGTGCGAATGTTTAGTCCTTTTAATGGAAGGGCCGATCCATTGGTATAACTTAAGCTATAGCAACATTCATCCAATGTGCCGTCTGAGTTAACTAGATTACTAGCAGTAACGCTGGTTTCAGAACAAGGATCGTCACAATCTATCAGCTCCAAGATTAGCGGGCCAGATGTTGCCTCACAGCCATAACTATTCGTTGCAGTTAAACTGTAATTACCTGAAGCAGTAACAATTAAACATCTACTCGTTTCACCAGTCATCGGCAATCCGTTCAAGTTCCACTGATACGAGGTCATTCCAAATGGACCACAAATCGTGTCTGGGTTACAAGCTTCGTAGCAACCTGCTGGCACTATGCATAAGTCTGGAAGTGGGAATACTACAGCAGATGAAACCCCTTGGCATCCTGAGATGTTATGAGTTCCGACAACTGTGTAGGTACCTGCCTGAGAAACCGTAACAGATGGTCCAGATTGACCGTTGCTCCAAGAATATGTAACATCTGGATCAATTGGACTAACAGTTAAAGTTGTCGGTGAGCCAGCACAAGGGTCTGGCGCAATCAACACACTAAATACTGGGGTGTATCCAACTTGAACTAGAGCAATTGGGGAAATGTTAGAACAACCATACAAATCAGTCACCATAACTTGATACCCTGGTAACAAGCCTGGATGACAGACTATCAATTCCTGATTAGTCTCTAGAGGCACAAGTGGTATGCCGTTATCGTCAAGCCAAACATAGGAGTATCCAAGACCTGAACTCGCTCTCAATGTCGTACAACCTGCATCACAAATAAACAGGTTTCCAGTCACGGTTGCAGTCGGCAATGGTAATTCTTCGACTATAACTGCATCCAACGTTCTAGAACAGCCGAGAGCATCAGTTATCGTCACCGAATAAGTTCCAGCTCCAACATTTATACATTGTGTGGCAGCAGTTGAACCACCGGCCCACTGATAATTAGCATAGCCTGCAGGTGCACAAAGCTGGGTTGTTTGTCCCTGACAAATTATTAAACCTGGATTAGATGTTATTACAGCAGGAGGAACTCCTGGATGAACGTCAAAATTCAAGGTGTTTGATTCTTGACAACCATCTGCACTTTCAGCAACTACTGTGACTGTGTAATTTCCAGCAGCTAAATATGCGTGGCTTGGACTCGCTCCTGAGTAGCTGGAGAAATCTCCAAAAGTCCAGAAATAACTCACAGCTCCAACTGCAGTCGCAGAGAAGTTGATTGCCTGATCAACACAGAACGGTGGAGTCAGTGCAGAAATTGAAGGAGTTCCTACCGAAGTGATGTTTACGTTATAGGTAATAGATGCCGTACAATTGTTGCCATTGGTCACCGTCAATGTAACTGGGTGTAATCCTGGAGTAGGGAAAGTGAATAGTGGGCTTGGACTTGTAGACGTTCCAAATGCTCCCGCAGGTCCGAATTCCCAATAGTGGGAAGCAATCGCATTTCCTGGTCCTGCTATGAAGCTAGAGAAATCTGTGAATTGTACTTGTTTGCAAGCCAAGTAATCAATGTCAAAATCAGCAGCAAGTGGAATACATACGCTTCCATAAACTGTGACATTACAGAAGAAACCTGGATTTCCTACCTCAGGAACTTGCCCAGTAACTCCTACAGAATAACATCCTGCATTTAGGTAGGTATGAGTAGGAGTAGCTCCTGCCCCGCTGTTGCCATCACCAAATGTCCAACTAACCGGTGTGAAATTGGTAGCTGTCACAGAGAACCCCGCTTGATTGCACAAAGGAGAAAGGACATTGCTGTTTACTACAGCACTATACGGCTCTGGTGTACAAATGCCTGGACCTCCGCAATTATCTGTTTCAGTAACAACTATATCATACAGACAATCTTTGTAACAACCTGTATTGGTATCGGTTACGCGCACAGTATATGCGTAAGTAGTTGTGCCAGGATTCCCTACAAATACATGTGTGAATGTCGAGGCTGGTGTTGCTGCACCTTGAGACGCCGTATTACAGAACCATTCAAACTCTAGACCAGGATAAGTCTGGGCAACAATGGTTACCGAGTGCGGATCTGTTATACAAATCGTCAGCACATCTCCACTTGAAATCTCAGCTGGTGGACCAGGAATATTGTTCGCAGTATAATATGATGTTGCAAAACATCCATTGGTGTCTTCAGTAGTAACCCCATAATTACCAGCAGAACTTATTGTTGTCAGCTGCAAATTAGTTGGAATACCACCTGTCCATGAATAGCTTAAAAAACCTGGACCTGCATCAAGTTGGGCATCAACCCCAGGACATAAACTTCCAATCTGCGTGATCACAGGCTTAATTGGTGCATTCAGACCTAAGTTTAAAGTGTATGGATAATCTATGCCACAAAGGGTAACCGTACAAGTCAAAGTTACAAGTGGGAATGCATAAGGATCATTGTTCCACTGCACTTGGATTGCCTGATTTCCCTGTCCAACGACACTACCTGCCGTAGATGGATTAACCGACCAGTAATAAGTTGCATCTGGATCTTGGGCTGTATCTAAGCTATAATTAGCCAAGACATTTGTACATGCAGGATCGCCGATAACCGCAGGTGAACCTAGAATTTGTTTTTCAGTTACCGTTATAGAAATTGGGGGGGATGGGCATCCTGGAGGATCCAATTGATATTGGGTAAGTGTTAAAGAATAAGGGCCCGTTAATCCCCACATGATTTCTGCAGTCACTCCACTGGTGCTTACCAATGCACCATTTGTGGGAGTCCAAGTGAATCCAACGCCAGTGCTTGCGGTGATGGCATTATATATATGAGTTGCGCCTGGGCAAATTGATAGCGCACCGTCAATACCTGTCGCTGGAGCTAACTCAACGACACGAATGACTATCTGTTGTTTGTTATTGCAATAGGCATTAGGATCGGCTGGCTCAGCAGAGATAATATATATACCCGGAGCAGGCCAAACAATATTTATCGAATTAGGACTCGGATTTGTAAATGGCACCAATGGGCTGATATCCCATATATAATTGGGGTCTGGGAAAGCAGAAGCATCTATATAAGTCGTGCTGCCTACGCAAACTACATTTGGTCCATAATTGGTAAGTACAAATTCATTTCTAATTTCAACATCCAAATCTGCAACACCATAACAATCGGTTCCATCATGATTTGGCAGTCCGGCGAGGAACTCACTGTGATAATCGACATGAATATGTCCGGTGCCAACTCCATTCCATTGAATAGTCGCTGTATGCGTGCTGTCACCGGATAATATAACTCCGCCCGTAACCGTCCATTCGTAAATAGTATTAAACCACTTTGGCATGGTATAGACATCAACATCTCCAGTACAAACAATCGTTGGACCAGAAATAGTGCTAACCGCTGGAATGATTGGAACTGTTACTTCAGTTGGGTCAGTACAATATATATCTGGATTGCAATTCGTGACCGTCAATTTGACTGTTCCAAATGGTCCTGCTCCAATTGGCCATGTTAGACAAATTGTGTCATTTCCTTGATCATTAAATGAGACAATATTGCCATAGGCATCGTAAACCTCCCAAGTGTAAGTGCAACCAACAGCATCAGTCCAATAGCAAGTACTATCTCCCTCGCACAAGGTAGAAACCCAATAAATAGGTGGACCTGGAAGCTCGTCAACCTCGATTTCCATTTCAAAGGAATCGGTGCAACAGCACAATGCAACGCCAAGATCATCGTATAGGACTCTGGTTGCGTAGAGCGTTACAGTATAAATTCCAGGTGTGGTGTAAACATGGGTTGGATTTGGCAAGGTTGAAGTTCCACTATCACCAAACTCCCAATAATAAGTATCAGCGTAATTTGAAAGATTTTGAAAGCTTAGTCCACCGCCAAGACATACATATCCAACGGAAGAAAATAATGCTTCTGGACTTTGAAGAATATTGACGCAAATGTCAATGGTTGTGATATTTCCTTGTCCATCATCAGTGGTTACTGTGATTAGCCCAGAACCTGGAGCAGACCATTGAATGATCTTTTCAGCAGGATTAGAACCTGGCATATCAACTCCACCAGTAATTACCCAAGTGTATGAAAGTAATGGGTTATAGGGAACGAAGACAGTTGTGAGAGCATCGGAACAAACATTAATGCAGCCACCATCACCACCTTGCTCTCCTGGATTAATTGGATCATCAGAACCTGCATAATCTTCGAGATTTATAAAGGAACAATCGGGCTTTTCACAGACGATTGTCACTCGAATGGTACCTATATCGCAAAAGTCAGCCACTTGAATTCTGTAGCAAAGAACATGTTCTCCACAACAATCTTGACCGGGAATATCCATGAAAAATAGGTTTCCCTCTTGGTCCATTCCGATACAAGGGTCAGTGCTTTCAATCAATGACGGTATTGGCGGAAAACCTGTTCCATCATCGAGGTAAATGTCATTGTCTAGCACATTCAGGTTGATTGGATCACCTTGTTGGATAGTAATAACATCATCAACTGCTTGAACTAAACACTGATCGCCATATTGGCAACAACCAGCATCAAGAGTAGCACCTGGATCAAAATTACATGCTTGAGGGTCTGTACATCCAATATCAACTCCGGCTTCTGCCTTGAAAGAATTGATAAAGAGAATTGAGAATAAAAAAAAGGGTAATACAGACAATGAAAGAGAGTAGAACTTTCCCATACTAAATTTGGTTATTGTAGTTAGTTACGGTAAAAAATAGACTCTCCCTGACACCTAATTTAAGAATTTGTCAGGACACAAATACAAAATTGGGAAAATAAATTAGTGCGACAGCATTGGATGTTTAGGGACAGGGTGTACCGTAAATACTTAAAATAGCATTCAAATCACCCGTGTTTACTACGCCGTCACCATTCAGGTCAGTCAGACAATTAGATATACACCCCATCTCACCCAGTAGGAAAATCAAATCTCCTGTATTGCGTATTCCGTCATTATTGAAATCCGCAAAGCAGTCATTTCTATCGTTTTGCTGAAATCCTTGAGACAAGCTATTCGAAGTGATATCAAGCAAAGAAATAGCCGATTGACCATAACTAATGCTTAAGGAATAAGAGCCATTATTCAGGTGGGTGCCACCGCTAGTGACAGCCTCGCGAATTAAGGTCTGAGCTTGCACTGAACTTGCGCCCAGCCAAATCAGCATTATTGTTATCAGAATCCTCATTTCAATGCTGGAGTTGTTGGTTTGGATGTACTTGGCTTAGGAAACATGCTTTTTCCCTTGTCCTGACCATACAAATGCGGCATAAGAAGTTTTCCTTTTGAACGTTCATCCTTTTCTACAACCACTTCACGGTGTTCTGGATATTGTTGCAAATAAGGATCATTTCTCAGAGCGACCAATTCCCAACTCACTTTCATTCCTGGATTACCTCCAGCTATTACAAAACTTCCGTTTTCTACTTCTGACTTGATGTACAATTGGGCATAAGCACCAATCGCTGTGAGCTGATAACTGGGTTCTTTGTTGATCAAATCATAATAATCTGGCAACTGAACTACCGCTTCACCATTAGCATCACAAATGATTGTGCCGCGATAAACATTCAGTACTTCATTTGACTCCATGCTAAAATGTCTCAAGAATTTATCTTCAGGAGCCTCAGGATGATCTATGCAAAAAGCTTTAACTCCTGATGAGCCAAAGTTTCCATTGGAATAGACACCGTAGGCACCTGCTGATGTGCCTAGATACCTGTCCTCGCCTAGAATTCCGTAATAACCAGTGCCAGCAGTACCGACACCCAGTCCCAACGGGAGAATGGCATCATAATTTTCAGAAAACATTCCATATCCAGAGCTATAATTCGTTTCTCCCACCGAACCGTTGTAGCCTATTCCTAAAACGCCATGACCGCCGTTCGCTCTCAAATTGCTACCGTAAATACCAGCTTGACTGCTAGCAGTTGCGCTTACCTGACCGCTCACTCCCCAAGCTAATCCAGTCGTACTTCCAACAACAGCAGATGCGGCTGCAGAATTACTATTGGATTCTGCTTGGATGGTAGAAAAAGTATTTGAAGCCAAGGTATTTCTCGCTCGAACAGCCACGCCACCTGTAACTGCGGAATTCACATCTAAGCCAACACCATTTGCATTTGAGTTATTTACTTGCACAGCTCCGGCGTCTGCAGTAATAACCCTTCCGAGGCCCGCCCCACCATTATCATATGCTTCATCCAAACTTCCACCTCCCCCACCAGCGGGTAGGTTGACGGTACTTCCTCCTGAGATACTCAGCTCATTTCCTGAGATGCTAATATCTTGGATTTCATTGGTAGGATCAGCATCCGCATCGTCAACAGAATCAACTGTAGCCGCGTGCAATGCATAAGGCACTGACAACAATTGACTCCCTCCCATCGCTAGAAATGCAAATCCCCCTGCAGGATCAAACTCCACTTCTAAATAATAGGTTGCAGCCCCCCAATCAATGGTGCTGAAATTACCAATTCCAACTAGCCCTTGTCCCACTGATAAATTAGCTATGCCATATTCTGTAGTTGTTACCGGCTGAATTTCTTGATAAACTATTGTACCACCCAAGCTCGATTCTCGAATACTCAAACGAAAACTAACCGCTTGGTTTGCGATCAAATTGCCGTCAACATTTCTGGCAACAGCCTGATAAAAAAAAGATTGCGGGGTTTGAGCCATCAAGCAGCTCATCGACAAAAACACTAAAGTCAGGGTAAGAATAATTGATTTCATCTTCAATAGTTTAGAATTGAAAAGATAGAAAAATATTCCTCTATAAATATTTAGTCGTCACGCATATTGTTATTAAGCCAACTTTTTGTACCTTTACTCTGCAAGCAGAGATAAAAAGATATTTTATGAAACAAGAAGAAACAGTTGATTTCCATCTCAGGTGGACTTGGCATAAAATAGCCAGGATGTACAATTCACAGGCTGATATGCTAGGCGGCTCAATGTCTATGGGATTTATTCTACTAAACATTGACAAAGATGGATCACCATCCACTTCCCTTGGCCCAAAAATGGGAATGGAATCCAGAAGCTTAACTCGAATTCTAAGAGCTATGGAAGATCTTGGCCTTGTTATAAGAGTTCACGGTGAAGAAGACCGCAGGAATGTATTCATCCATCTTACCGAAAAAGGTAGAAAAATGAGGAATACATCTAGAGCAACAGTATTGAAATACAACAAGTATCTGCAAGACAATATTTCACCAAAAAAGCTGGAAACCTTTTTCGAAGTAATCGGAATGATTAATGAAATGACGGAACCAGATTTGGTTTATCCCCCTAAGAAATAAGATATGACTATGAAGAGAAGTATTAATAAAGTTGCTGTACTGGGTTCCGGAGTCATGGGTTCCAGAATCGCCTGTCATTTTGCAAATATTGGTGTAGAAGTTGTTCTCTTAGACATCTCACCAAAAGAATTAAACCCGAAAGAACAAGCTTCAGGAAAAGCATTAGATCACCCCAGTGTTCGAAACAGAATCGTAAATGACTCATTGACAGCTGCCCTAAAGTCAAGTCCGTCGCCGATCTACAGCAAGAGTTTCGCAAGTAGAATTAAGACCGGAAACTTCGAAGACAACATGGCTTGGATCTCTGATTGCGACTGGACTATAGAAGTTGTAGTAGAAAGATTAGACATCAAAAAAGTGGTGTTTGAGCAAGTTGAAAAGCATAGAAAACCTGGAACTCTAATCACATCAAATACTTCAGGGATACCGATTCACATGCTCATCGAAGGAAGGTCTGAGGACTTTCAATCGCATTTTTGTGGAACGCATTTTTTCAATCCTCCGCGCTACTTGAAGCTGCTAGAGATCATCCCATCTCCGAAAACTAATCCAGAAATTATAGACTTCTTCAACGAATATGGAAGCAAGTTCCTAGGTAAGAAAACGGTTATCTGCAAAGACACTCCAGCATTTATTGCAAATAGAGTTGGTGTTTATTCTATTCAGGCACTCTTCCATACTGTTGAAGCAATGGGACTTAGTGTTGGAGAGGTAGACAAGCTGACTGGCCCTGCAATGGGAAGACCAAAGTCGGCAACTTTTAGAACCTGTGATGTAGTTGGGCTAGATACTTTGGTACATGTCGCCAATGGTGTTCGTGAGAACTGTCCAAACGATGAGAAGAAGGACACCTTTATTATTCCAGGATACGTCAGTCAAATGGTTGAAAAATCATGGCTTGGAAGCAAGTCTGGACAGGGCTTCTATAAAAAGGTAAAAGGAAGTGACGGCAAGAGTGAGATTTTAGAGTTGAACCTCAAAACACTTGAATATCAGCCTTCTGAACGCGTAAAATACGCTACCCTTGAAGCCGCAAAGCTTGTCGACAATCTGAACAAGCGAATGGCAGTGCTCTATGGTGGAGGAGACAAAGCTGGAGAGTTCTATCGTCGCTCATTCAATGGGCTTTTTAATTATGTATCCCGCAGAATTCCTGAAATATCCGATGAGCTTTACCGCATCGATGATGCTATGAAAGCTGGTTTCGGTTGGGAACTTGGTGCATTTGAAACATGGGATGCTGTTGGACTAGAAACTGCAATTGCTCAAATGGAAGCATCTGGCGAAAAGCCTGCCCAATGGGTCTATGACATGATTCAGTCAGGAGCCAAAAGCTTCTACTTAATAGAGGGTGGCATCAAGAAATACTATGACATTCAGAGCTCTAGCTACAAAGCGATACCAGGGCAAGAAAAACTAGTTGTTCTTTCAAACATTGCTGATGACAGAGTGCTGTGGAATAACTCAGGCGCGACAATTAAAGACTTGGGAGATGGCATCCTAAACCTCGAATTCCACACCAAAATGAATACAATTGGTGCGGAAGTTATTCAAGGCATTAACAAGGCCATTGATTTAGCAGAAGAAAAATACAAAGGACTGGTAATTTCGAATGAAGGCCAGAATTTCTCTGCCGGCGCGAATGTTGGAATGATCTTCATGATGGCTGCCGAGCAAGAATACGATGAATTAGAATTTGCTATCAAGACTTTCCAGAACACTGTTATGCGAATTCGATACAGCGACATTCCAGTTGTTGTTGCCCCGCATAACTTGACATTGGGTGGAGGTTGTGAAATCTCACTTCACGCTGACAAAGTGGTTGCCCATGCTGAAACTTACATGGGACTCGTTGAATTTGGAGTTGGTTTGATTCCTGGTGGAGGTGGAACCAAGGAATTCGCCCTGAGAACAAGTGGGGAATTCAGAGAAGGTGATATTAGAATCAATACTCTCAGAAATAGATTTTTAACTGTTGGTCAAGCCAAGGTTTCAACGTCAGCGCAAGAAGCATTTGAACTTGGTTACCTCAGAGAGGGAATAGATGAAGTCTGTGTGAGCAGAGATCATCAACTCGCTAGAGCGAAAGCATCTTGCCTGCTTTTGGCTGAAGCTGGCTACACCAAGCCGATTCAGCGGACAGACATTAAAGTACTCGGAAATGAAGGAATGGGAATCGTGTATGTTGGTGCGAACACAATGATGTCTGGTCACTATATCTCAGAACACGACAAACACATCAGCGAAAAACTGGGATACGTCCTTTGCGGAGGTGATTTATCCACCCCAACAGAGGTCTCTGAGCAGTATTTACTTAATCTCGAAAGGAAGGCATTTCTTGAATTGTGCATGCAAAGAAAGACGTTGGAAAGAATGCAAAGTCTAATCAAAACAGGCAAGATTTTAAGAAACTAATTCATCCTTTGATCTAAAGAAAAAAACATGAACGCATATATAATAGGTGGATACAGAACTGCAGTTGGAAAAGCACCACGCGGTTTATTCAAATTTACTAGACCCGATGAATTAGGAGCGAAAGTTATCCGTCATCTGCTTGCCGATTTCCCTCAATTGGAAAAGGAGAAGATTGATGATGTGATTGTCGGTAACGCAACACCAGAAGCTGAACAAGGATTGAACATTGGTCGAATGGTCTCCTTGATGGGTCTTGACACGGAAAAAGTCCCTGGTATGACGGTAAATCGCTACTGCGCCAGTGGATTGGAAACAATCGCCATCGCAAGTGCTAAAATTCATGCTGGAATGGCAGATTGCATTCTAGCTGGAGGCATTGAAACTATGTCTCCGATTCCTTTTGGGGGATGGAGGATTGTGCCTCATGCAAAAGTTGCCAAGGATCACCCTTCATGGTACTGGGGAATGGGCTTGACGGCAGAAGCTGTTGCTAATGACTATCAGGTATCTCGAGAAGATCAGGATTCATTTGCTCTGCACTCCCACGAAAAGGCAGCTGCAGCAATTCGTGATGGTAAATTCAAACCAGGAATTGCTCCTATTGAAGTAGAAGAAGTGTTTCTGGATGCAAGCTCTAAAAGACAAGTTAAAAAGTACATTGTAGATACCGATGAAGGAGTTCGAGCAGATTCTAGTCTTGAAGCCTTGGCTAGATTAAGACCAGTTTTCGATGCCAAAGGATCGGTGACAGCAGGTAACTCTTCTCAAACATCAGATGGTGCAGCATTTGTCCTTATCGTTTCAGAGCGAATGTTGAAGGAACTTGGAGTGGAGCCAATTGCCCAACTAAAAAGCTACCATGTCTCAGGCCTTGAGCCAAGAATCATGGGTGTCGGCCCCATCTATGCAATTCCAGAAGCCGTTAAAAAAGCTGGGCTCAGCTTAAAAGACATCGGATTGATTGAATTGAATGAAGCATTTGCCAGTCAATCACTTGCTGTGATGCGTAAACTCGATTTAGATCCGAGTAAAGTAAACGTAAATGGCGGCGCTATTGCTTTAGGCCATCCGCTTGGATGCACAGGCTCGAAACTCACGGTTCAAATCATGACAGAAGCTAGACTCAGGAAAGAAAAACACGCCATGGTCACCATGTGTGTAGGAACTGGACAAGGAGCAGCTGGGATCTTCGAAATGCTATAGAGCATCACTTCGAAAAAATTAAGTAGGAATAAACAACAGATTAGAAATACCCCAATCGCATGAGCACTGAAAATAATAATAAAGCAATTACCGGCGGAGAATTCATCATTCGCGAAACCAATTGCCATGACATCTTCACTTCAGATGAATGGAATGAAGAACAAGTAATGATGAAGCAAATGTGTCAAGATTTCATCAACCAAGAAATTGTACCTAACCTCGACCGCATCGACAGCATGGAAGAGGGATTGATGCCTCAAATCATTGATAAAGCTGGTGAACTTGGCTTGCTTGGCATTTCAGTTCCAGAAGAATTCGGTGGAATGGGAATGGACTTTAAAACCACCATGCTTTGTGCTGAGGCGCTGGGTGAGGGTCACTCCTTCTCTGTTGCTTATGGCGCCCACACTGGAATTGGCACATTGCCAATCTTGTATTATGGCAATGATGAACAAAGAGCTCGATTTATTCCAAAGCTTGTTACCGGAGAATGGAAAGCCGCTTATTGTTTGACTGAACCTAGTTCAGGGTCTGACGCAAATGCCGCAAAGACAAAGGCCGTTTTAAGTGAAGATGGTAAACACTATATCATCAACGGTCAAAAAATGTGGATTACCAACGCAGGATTTGCGGACGTATTCACAGTTTTCGCGAAAATAGACGACGATGAAGACTTAAGCGCATTCATTCTTACCAAAGATATGGAAGGAATAAGCCTGAATCCCGAAGAAAAGAAAATGGGAATCAAGGGCTCTTCAACTCGTCAGGTATTCTTCAACAATGTAAAAGTGCCGATCGAAAACTTCCTATACAAAAGAGGAAAAGGATTTAAAATCGCGGTTAACATACTGAATGTAGGTCGTATCAAGCTGGCAGGCGGAGTTTTAGGTGGAGCTAAAGGAACCATTAAAGACGCGGTTAACTATAGCAATGAGCGCGAACAATTCGGTCGTAAGATTTCAAAATACGGAGCGATAAAGCACAAGTTGGCAGAAATGGCAATCCAGTGTTACGCGCTAGATGCCGCACTTTACAGGGCTACTCAAAATATTGATGACGCTATCAATCATTTGGTTTCTGAAGGAATGCCAAAAGGTGAGGCTGTCTTGAAAGGAATTGCATCATTTGCACCTGAATGCGCCATGTTAAAAGTTCAAGGTAGTGAGGTTCTCGATTATGTCGCTGACGAAGCTGTTCAAATCTTCGGGGGGATGGGATATTCTGCTGAGACACGTGTTGAACGAGCTTATCGTGACTCAAGAATAAACAGAATTTTCGAAGGCACCAACGAGATTAATCGCATGTTAACTGTAGACATGATCTTAAAGAAGGCCATGAAAGGTGAACTTGATTTGATGGGGCCAGCAATGAAAGTTGCTGATGATTTGATGTCAATTCCCGATTTTGGAGACAGCCCAGCAGACATATTTGAGGAATATGCTGAAGTGATTAAAAAATTCAAGAAGGCGATCTTGATGGTTGCCGGTTCAGCCGCGAAGAAACTTATGATGACTCTCTCCAAAGAGCAAGAAGTGCTAATGAATATTGCAGACATGGCCATTCAGTGCTACGCTGCTGAATCTGTGCTCTTGCGCACACAGAAAGGTGCCTTAGCAAATGGTATGGACAAGTCTAAAATTCAAATTGAAATGATGAGGGTATTCGTTTTCAATGCTGCTGAAATAATCAACAGATGCGGAAGAGAAGCCCTGATGGGATTTGCAGAAGGAGATGAATTGAACATGATGCTGATGGGAATGAAGAGATTCACTAAATCGGAAGTGTTCAATGTGAAAGAAAGCAGAAGACTAATCGCTGACAAGGTCATTGAAAGCAATGAGTATTGTTTCTAATCTTATTGAAATCTGATATTAAAAGGGGACTTACACTCCCCTTTTTTTATGCTCAATATTTTTCAAATACTCCCAAACCGAAAAGTGCAAAATCGTATTTCACAGGATCTTCAGGATCAAAGATTCTAAGGCTGGCATCAATCTCCTCCACTGATTTTCTGTCGTTCTGTTTTCGATTTAAAATTCCAAGCTTTCGAGCTACATTCCCTGTGTGCACATCCAGGGGGATGGATAGTTCTGACATAGAAATTCCATTCCAAATGCCAAGATCTACACCTGCAGTGTCTTTTCTTACCATCCACCTTAAAAACATATTTAAGCGTTTCGAGGAAGAGCCTTTTGAAGGGTTCGACACATGCTTCTCGGTTCTCATTTCATGGGGCAAATCGAAGAAAATAGTTCTGAAATTCTGAATCGCCTCAAATCCGGAGTTTGCATCTCCACAAAAAGCCTTCTCGAGACCCCCTGTATTCAAGTAGATATTCTTCAAGGATGAGATAAAGAAGATCAAATCGGCATAATTAAAGGTACGATGCACAAAATGCTCGAAGCGTTTAAGGTCCTTTTCTTGGTGATTGCAAATGAAGTCATAAGGACTTTCATCCATCAAAGCCATTATTTTATTGGCATTATTGATAATCGATTTTCGCTGCCCCCAGGCTATTGTAGCGGCTAGGAATGCAGAAATCTCCTGATCTTCCTTTTTCGAAAATCTATGAGGAATCAGAATCGGATCGGAGTCAATAAAGCTCGGGGAATTGTACAATAATACTTTTTCGTCTAGAAAATGCTTGAGCTCTTTTTCCCGTTTATTCATAGTCGCAAAGATAATTCCCTTGCGTCAAAGGAAAATGCCCGATAAAAATGACCTAACTTAGCACGTCAAATGAAGTTCCTCTATCCGGAAATACTTTATGCGCTTGTCGCAATAGCGATTCCTATCATCGTTCACCTCTTTAACTTCCGGAAATTCAAGAAAGTAGCGTTTTCGAATGTCGATTTTCTGAAAGAAATCAAGCAAGAGACCCAATCGAAATCAAAGCTGAAGCATTTGTTGATTCTGATTTCTAGAATCTTGGCTATTGCGTGCATCGTCTTTGCCTTCGCTCAGCCATTCATCCCTTTGAAGGAAAATAGTCTCGCCTCAACTGGACATGTGGTTTCCGTATTTCTCGACAATAGCTTTAGTATGCAAGGCAATTCTTCGGAAGGGCCGATGCTGGAAGTCGCAAGAAACAAAGCACTTGAAATAGTTGATTACTACGATCAAACGGATAAGTTTCAGCTCATCACCCAAGATTTTGAAGGTAGACACCAGCGATTGGTGAATAAAGATGAAATGCTTGATTTGATTGGCGATGTAGCTATTTCTCCTCAAAGTCATATGCTCAGCGATGTCATCTCAAGACAAAAAGATGCCATCCTCCAGGCAGAAGGGGAAAAGTTAGTTTATGTGATTTCAGATTTCCAGTCTTCGACAGCAGATTTTTCAAGCTGCGAGGTAGATTCATCGTTTCAAGTTATTCTACTCCCATCTATTCGAGAAGATAAGAGTAACATTTACCTTGATTCATTGTGGTTCGACACCCCTGTCCGCCAGCTCAACCAAGCTGAAAAGCTTTGGTATCGCGCTGCGAATAGTGGAGATGAATTGGCTGAAAATGTTCCGGCAGAACTTCGAATTGCTGGCATTCAAAAAGCAGTTGGAGCAACGACAGTGGGTGAAGCCGACGCAGACAGTTCGTTGAGTTTTACAAATATTGAAGCAGGTTGGCAGGCGGCTTGGGTAGAGATTGCTGATTATCCTGTCACTTTTGATGATCGATTCTATTTCAGTTTCGAAGTAAAAGATCAAATTATCGTTAGAGAAATTAAGGGCAATGAGGTGGTTAGAGATTATGTAGAGAACATATTCAACGACGATGCTTTTTACGATTTTCAAAGTAGAAGTGAAGCTGACTTCACGTATGAGGAATTGAGCAGTACCGATCTCATCGTACTCAATCAATTGACAACTATTTCATCTGGACTGGCTTCCGAACTTGAAAAGTTTGTCGGCAGTGGGGGTTGTGTGTTCATCATCCCATCAACAAAATCAGATATTTCTTCCTACAATAACTTATTGGCCAAAATTAGTACTGATCGATTCGCTGAGAAGAAGCAGCTTGCCACAAGAGTCTCAACCCTGAATACAGAGCATTTTCTCTACAAAGGAGTTTTTGAAAAGCTGCCTAAGAACCTTGACCTTCCATCAGTCTCAGCTTACTACCCACTGCAAAGTTCATCAAGAACCAGTAGCGAAAGTATTCTAGGCCTTAAAACAGGAGAATCATTTCTAACGGCTTACGAATTTGGAAATGGAAGAATGTATCTATTGAGTTCCTCTTTATCTCCTGAGGATGGCAATCTACCTCAACACGCCATTTTTGTAACTACGGCACTTCGAATAGCAGAATTTGCTCAGCCCAACGCAAGAAATTTCTTCACCATCGGGAAGGACGAAAGCGTTGAATTGCGCAATGTTATAGTCAAGGCTGATGAAGTTTTTCGACTTAAAAAAGCTGATTCTGAGGCCGAATTTATCCCTGAGCACAGAAATATTGGAGGAAGCACAAGAATCTATCTTGAGAATGCTATTCAAGAAGCTGGTCACTATTGGTTGAGTCTGGGCAACGACAGTCTTGCTTTACTCTCATTCAATTATCCAAGAGAAGAATCCATATTGGACTCAAAATCATCAGCTGAAATCAACGATGAATTGGGAAAATTCGGATTGAACTACAAAGTTGTCGACAACAGTATCGAGAGCATGGGTAAAGCGATCGGTGATCTAACACAGGGAAGGCAGCTCTGGAGAAGCTTGATTATTTGGGCCTTAATTTTTCTGGCCATCGAAATACTACTAATTAAGTTCTGGAAAAGAACATGAAAACTCTCCTACACTCCGTAAAGATAATTAGTCCAGGCAGCAAGCATCACGGTAAGCAAAGAGATATCCTTATCGAAAAAGGAAAGATTATCGCCATTGGAACCAAGCTGGATGATCCAGAGGCAAAATCAATTCAAGGGAAGGATTTGCACATTTCACCGGGATGGATTGATTTGCGGGTAAATTTTAGAGACCCGGGAGAAGAGTGGAAGGAAGATTTGAATTCAGGATTAGAAGCGGCCGCTTTAGGTGGATTCACACAAGTCGTTCAAATGCCTTCTACAGACCCAGTTATCGATTCGAAATCTAGCCTTGAATATTTACTGAATAGAGCTCAAGGACATGCTGTAAAACTCCATGCTGCTGCAGCACTTTCTAAGGGCATGAAGGCAGAGGGCTTGTCAGAAATGTTCGATTTGCATACAGCAGGAGCCTGCCTATTCACTGACGATAAACACCCCGTTGTAAATACTGAGCTTATGCACCGGGCCTTGGAATACACGAAGAACTTCAACGGCACGGTGATGAGTATTCCCTTTGATTCTGGGATTTGCCCAGGAGGATTAATGCATGAAGGTAAAATGAGTACGGCTTTGGGATTGAAAGGGATTCCGGTGATCGCTGAAACATTATGCCTGCAACGAGATCTTGATTTACTCCGATATACTTCCGGTAAATTACATGTAAGTCTATTGAGCAGTGCTGAAGGAGTAGAATTAATTCGCAAGGCGAAAAAAGAAGGATTGAATGTAACTGCAGATGTTTCTGCTGCTCATCTCCTATTTTGTGATGAAGACCTTGAAGGTTATGATTCAAATTTCAAAACACTTCCTCCTTTCAGAGCCACTTCAGATAGAAAGGCGCTCATCAAAGGAATTAAAGATGGGACAATCGATGCCATTTGCTCTGATCACAGTCCACACGATATTGAGGCAAAGCAAAAAGAGTTTGAACACGCAGAATTTGGATTTTCTGGTATTGAGGCAACTTTCAGTGCAGCTTTAGAAGCTCTGGGCTCAGATCAAGAATCTCTAGAAATTATTGTGAATCGATTGAGCCTCGGTCCAGCTTCACTTTTAGGACTGCCACATACAATTATAGAAGAAGGTGCAGATGCGGACTTCACGCTATTCAGCACTTCAAAAGAATGGGTTTATAATCGAGAAACCATCAAATCGAAATCAATATACTCACCGTTTTTAAACAAAAAGTTTAAAGGAAAAGCCCTCGGAATTTGGAGAGGGAGACACCGTAAACTTTTCTGACTTCTCAAGCCTTAATCAGGCTTCAGGTGTAGGTCCGCCGAAATTCATCGGAATCATTTGTTCCAATCCTTTGCCTTCATGAATTGCTCCATGTTGAGCTTCGTACCTCTTGATATTGTCTTGAAGTGCCTTCAATAATCTTTTCGCATGTTGAGGAGTGATTACCACTCTACTCATCACTTTTGCCTTCGGCATACCTGGCATTACACGAATAAAATCCATCACGAATTCAGCTGGTGAATGTGTGATTATAGCAAGATTGGAATAAATTCCAGCTGCTGTTTCCTCGTTCAGTTCAATATTTATTTGACCTTTTTTTTGCTCTTCCATCTTTTTTCTTCCTTTTATTAATGTCAATATTTCTGCTAAAGTATAGATTTCAATTCGGAGAGATGTCTCACTTCGAATGCGATTTTTTCTGAATGTTGTATTTCTTCTGGATTAAAGTACACTTGATCCCAACCGGCATCTCGAGCACCTAATATATCAGCTTCGAGATCATCACCAATCATAATAGATTCTTCTGCCCTGGCATTAGAAGCTTTTAAAGCAAAATCGAATACCGCAGGGTGAGGTTTCTTTTGTCCGACATCCTCAGAAATAACAACTTGTTTGAAGTGATGACCTATTCCTGAATTATCAATTTTTATGTGCTGAACTTCTTTGAATCCATTCGTTATGATGTGTAAATCATACTTCGAACCCAAATAATCTAATGTATCCATAGTTCCATCAACCAAGCCGGTTAGTGTAGGACTTAGGTCTACATAGCCATCGCCCATTCTCTTTGCTAGCTTTTCATCGAAAACGCCAAAACGTTCAAAAGCAAGTGCGAACCTCCTAAAACGCAGCTCCTCCTTTTCAAGCAGTCCATGCCTGTAGGCTTTCCAGCATTCTTCATTTACTTTTTGGTAGATTTTGATAAAGCTATCTTGATTGTCAATACCAGCATCTATCAAGTTGAGTTCAACGAAAAGCCTAGCTAGGGCATCAGAAGAATTCTTATCGAAATCCCATAATGTCCGGTCTAAATCGAAGAAAACATGCTTGTGTTTCACTAGAATCTAAGATTAAACTGAATACTTAAAACAGTCAAGACAACTCCCCAAAAAGCCACTGAGACCACCAATATTGGAAGAGCTAATCGATTGTGCTTAAAGAATTTAGCCATCACAATAGACCCTAAGGGTATTGAAAGAAAAGGGGGAGTTAAAATAGCGATACCCAGCATACCAAATTTCTTCTTCACCCTTACCAATGACTTATTCAACCAGGTAAATTTTCTGATAGTTACTTCCTTTCCTTCAAGAGCTTTTTTCGCTTTTCTAGCTTTCGCTCTATCCATGAGAAAATTCGAACTTAAAAAGAAGAATATAACTCCTGCTATTCCTCCGGGCACTGTGATCAAAAGTGTTTGCCAAAAATTAAAGCCCAAGACCACCGCTAATGATGGACAAGGGAGAAATTTAAAGGCACTTAGTAATAGTATTGGAATTGCTTTACCCACTTCCTAGTTATTCTTTTGTTCCGTAAGACAAATCACCTGCATCGCCTAGACCGGGAACAATATATGCTTGAGCGGTCAATTCATTATCAATAGCGCCGCACCAAATTTTTGTTTCCTTGGGTAATTTGCTTTTTATGTATTCTAATCCTTGAATACTAGCAATTGCAGCCACCACATGAACTTCTTTTGGAACACCATATCGCATCAATGATTGATAGACCAATGCCATTGATGCACCAGTAGCCAACATAGGATCAGCTATTATTAGGACTTTATCATCAAGCGAGGGGCAACTGACATATTCCACTTCAATTTCAAACTTTCCACCCTTGTGGTATTTGCGATATGCCGAGATAAAACAGTTTTCCGCCTTATCAAAATAGTTCAACATGCCCTGATGCATTGGTAAGCCGGCTCTGAGGATGGTAGCGAGCACAGGTTGATTGTCCAGTAAATTCACATCCATTTCACCGAGAGGAGACTGAACCTCAATTGGACTGAAATTCAGTGTTTTACTTATTTCGTATGCGAGAACCTCTCCTACTCTTTCGAGATTTCTTCGAAATCGCATACTGTCTTTTTGGATTTCTACATCCCTCAATTCCGCCAAGAAATGATTGAAAATCGAATTCTCTTTACTGAGTTCCCTTACCATAGCCTTGATATTTCTATAAATGTACGATATAACCTTGTTGAGGAAAAGACTAATTTTTCAATTTTACAATAGATTATCAATCTTGAAGGGTTCCAATTTTCAAAACCTCCTCATAAACCATTCTCCACCCTTCCCATTCCCAGATTTCGCCTAATGTTTCATTGTGCCACAGTGTTACAAAATGCCCATTAACATTATGAACGGCATCGCGTAATTCCACCAAATTCTGAATTGCTTCGACTGGACTTAAACCCATGTAGCGATTCAAAGTGGCATCCATTGCAGCGAAAGGAACAATCTTCAAAGGAGTGCTGGCTTCTCTATCCAAATCATAAAACATGAAAGGCATACTTGTGCCAGCTCGAAAGCCCGATTGAGATGCGAATCCCATGGAATGTTCTTCTCGGATACCTGCATCAACTAATCTTCTGTATGTTTCGGGAAAGCTCAGCATAAGATAATGCTGTCTACTTCTTTGCACCTCGCGATGAGTTAGTTCCTGCAGTCGAGCAATTTCAATTGGAAGTTTTGAGTAATTGTAGTTACTCATAAAACCGGGATGAACTCCGACTTTTGCCTCGTCTGCAATTGATTTGATCAAACGCTGAAACTTCGGATTACTGAATGAAACACTCTTGTCATTGTGCCCATAATCTGCCAACAGGAAAAAGTAAATGGGCTTCACCTGATACTTTTGGTGAAGCTCTAGCAACAAATCAAATGTGTCGTAGGGATCATCTGCTCCAGCGAAAAGTACTGAAATTCTTCTCTTCAAATTCGAGAATTGCACCTTCATCAGGTCACGTCCAAATCCACCAATACTTCTAAACAGGCCTTTATGCCTATAAGCGAAGGCATTATCTACATCAATAGTACTTAGAAATTGATATTCGCTTGATTTGAATTCAGTTTGAGTATAGACTTGCAGTATTGCTTTCTTCAAAAACTCCAGCCAATACTCGACAACTGGAATTCGCAGAAATCCATTTTTAAAGGCTAGGCTATCTTCCGCCCGGAACCTCCCATACATATCACCTTGAAAAGGCAAGTATTCTTCATACCTGCTCAACATATAAAACATGGCTGCAAATGGGTCGAAGGTCATTGCGCCTGCGGAAACAGGAAAAATAGCTGGAATCTCATCTACCAGAACCGTTTTTAGAACCTGATCATGAATTCCTTTTTCAAACAGAATGGCATGGGGATAAATCCAAACGCCAGGAAGCTCATTGTTGGTAGAATAATTGAGCTTGACTCCGCCAAATTGATTGTATAACTCTAAGCTATCAGTTACCTGAACAGCATCTGCTAATCGCTCTTCGAAAATGAATTTCGCGATAAACTGCAATCTTTCTGTGAGCTGTTCTGAATAGATTAATACCATTATTTGCTGAAGCTCTGAACTATGAATTGACAGATTTGCTCGGCCGCTTTACCGTCTCCAAAAAGTGAAGGAAACTTAAGAGGCAATCTACTCATAAGAGTTCGTGTTGCCTCCAGAATAGTCGTTGAATCAGAGCCTGCGGCAATTGCGCAACCTGTCTCTAGAATTTCAACCCATTCTGTTCTGTCTCTCAAGATTACACAAGGCTTACCGAAAATATAGGCTTCCTTTTGCACTCCTCCTGAATCTGTAAAAATCATGAAAGCGTGTTTTTCCAATGCCAACATCTGAAAATAAGTTGCTGGCTCGTTTAGAATGATACCCGGGAAAGATTCTGCAAATGAATTCCCAGGAAACAGGCGCTCAATTACTTTTTGAGTTCTCGGATGCACGGGCATAAAGATGGGGAATCCTATTTCAGCCGAGGAGTTGCTCAAGCCCTTCAGCAAGGAATTTAAGGCAATAGGATCATCAGTATTGGAAGGTCTGTGCACTGTGGCTAATCCATAAGCCTTGTCTTTCAGTTCGAATTTAAAGATGGTATCTAAACTAGAGTCACCTTGAGTGAAATGAAGACAATTGTCGTACATAACATCTCCCGAAAACAGGATATAAGGATTGTCGGGCGAAGGTCTTCCTTCTTTTGACCCAAGAATTCCTTCCGCTTTAAGATTGGTCATACCAGCAGCAGTCGGAACTGCCATTAAAGAAGAAACGTGGTCTGTCAATTTTCTGTTTATCTCTTCGGGCATTCTCATATCAAAAGAACGCAATCCCGCTTCAATGTGTACCACAGGAATGTGAAGCTTAGAAGCGGCCAACGCACCCGCAAGTGTTGAGTTCGTATCTCCATACACCAGCAATAAATCAGGCTGTAACTCTAGAATACTTTGTTCTATTCCTTCCAGCATTTTAGCTGTCTGCATTCCATGCCCTGCTGAACCGATTTCTAGCTGATAGCTTGGCTTTGGCAGGCCCAATTCTTCAAAAAACACATCCGATAGCAAGTAATCATAATGTTGACCTGTATGCAATAAATGCTCTTCGACTTGATCGTTAAATATTCCCGAGAAGACCCTGCTAATGGCTGAAGCCTTCACAAATTGAGGCCTCGCCCCGATTACAGTCAATACCTTTATTTTATTCGTCATTGGAACTATAGGTTTCCCTCATCAGCAAAACTGTAATAGCCGTTAGCTGTAACTATGAGATGATCAAGAATTGGTAAAGTTAAGAATTCACCACCTTTCTGAAGTTTCTTTGTTAAATCTAAATCTGCTTGACTTGGACTGAGGTTTCCGGATGGATGGTTGTGTATGAGAACAATTGCAGAAGCTGAAAAAGCTAGGGCTTCTGCAAAGATTAGCTTTGGATCGGCCACTGTACCGCTAATCCCTCCTCTGCTGATCAGCCTTTTGTCCAGTATAACATTAGCTCTATTCAGCATTAAAATCCAAAATTCCTCATGATTTAAATCTCCCAAAAGTCCAGAAAACTCTTTGTAGACGTCTTGGCTGCTCGCTATTTTTCTTCTAGCGGAAGGTTCGATATCTTGTTTTCTCCTACCCAACTCGAAAGCAGCCATGAGCGTTACGGCTTTTGCTTTTCCGATGCCCTTGATTTCACAGAGTTTATGGAAGGGCAATCTGGCCAGAGCCTGAAGCTCATTCTGGGTGCTTTGCAGCAATTGCCTGGCAACCGATACGGCTGAGAGATTCGCAGAACCCGATCCCAACAATATCGCTAGGAGTTCTGCATCGCTGAGGGTTCGGGAGCCTTTAAGGAGTAATTTTTCACGTGGGCGATCATCTTCAGCCCAAGAAAGTATGTGGTCTTGCATAGAAATTTACTTTAGACCACAACAATAAAAAAGAAAAGCCCCCGTAGTCGGAGGCTAAACGTATAAGTATGTTTGTGCTAAATCTTAAGACAGCTTGTTCACGTGAACCGTGATGCTAGACTTTAAATTTGCAGCTTTATTCTTATGAATAACATTTGTCTTTGCTAGCTTATCGAGCATAGCGCAAACAACTGGAAGCATCTCTTCTGCTTCTTTCTTAGCTGTTAAAGCTCTTAATTTACGAACTGCATTACGAGCAGTCTTGTGGTAATATCTGTTGCGCTCAGCCTTTGCTTTGTTAGATCTGATGCGCTTTAATGCTGACTTGTGATTGGCCATTTCTTTCTTTTTGCTTTTTCAAACAGGGCTGCAAATATAATAGATTTTTCTCTTATGGCAAGGAGTAATCAATTTAATTCCCCAGAAGTATAACTTTTATCGACAAATAGGAGTAAAAAGAAGCTGAGGATATAATTGTTCTCTCCTATGAAACACATTTTACGTTCAATACCACTCTTGTTCATACTAGCTACTTTCGCCAGTCCACAGTGCATTCAAGCACAGGAAGGGATGAAAGCCGATAGCTTAATGAAGGTATTGAGCACTGCGCATCAAGACAGCAGTTTATTGAGATTAAACCTCTTAATTGCGGATGATCTCATATTTGCGAATCCAGATACGACAGAATTTTTTCTTGAGAGAGCATTTATTCTAGCCGAAAATCTAAAAGATTCTGTATCCCTTGCTAAAATATTCAATCTAAAAGGTATTCTTCATTCCATTCGTGGGCGACTCCTCAGTGGATTGGAGTTTTATCAGCAATCACTTCACTATTATGAAGCCTTGAATGACGAAGAAGGTGCATCTAAGTGTATCAACAATATAGGTACTATCTATTCCGAGCTTGGCAACAATGAAGCTGCTATCGCTCAATTCAAAGATTCTTACAAAATAACTACACGAATAGGCAAACTGCACAATGCGGCCAACAATCTATTCAATATATCGAGTAGCTACATCTCACTAAAAGAATTAGACAGTGCAATGCATTATGCTGAGAAATTGCAAGATTTTCAGCGCTTGAACAAGGAAATTTATATTGACCCCGCCAGTTTATTGGGTAATATCTACTTGGAGCAAGGACAATTGGATTCAGCTCTTTTCTATTACAAACGCTTTTATGAATTTGTAGACAACAAGAATGATGAGCACTTTGCTGTTTCCGCGATGACTGGATTGGCAAATGTTTATAGACTCAGAAAGAATTACCCGAAAGCTCTTACCTTATTAATGGATGCTGAAAACCGGGCGAAGACCTTCGACTTTAAAGATTTGCTTTTGAATATTTGTTCAGAAAAAGCAAAAGTCTATGAAGAGATAGGCAACTTCACTGAGGCTTATAAATGTCAGTTGAATTATCAGCAGATGAAGGATAGCTTGGATCTATTCAACAATTCATCACAAATCAATGAGCTTAACGCTAGGTATGAGTCTGCTAAGCGTGAAAAGGAAATCATTAAAAAAGATCTTATCATTTCTGAGCAAGAAGCCTCAAGAAAAGCCATTACCGTTACTGCGTTTTTGATCATTCTCAGTGTCTTATTGATAGCTGGAATTGTAGCCTACTTCATGCTTAAGGGGAGAAAGACCAACAAGATTCTTCATCTTCAGAACAAAGAAATAAACAAGCAAAGGCATAAAATTATCAGTAGTATAAATTATGCAAAGAAGATTCAGAACAGTATTTTAATTCCTGAAGAAACGATTAAACTCCATTTTCCTGATTCATTTGTTTATTTCAAACCTCGAGATATTGTCTCTGGCGATTTCTATTGGTTTGCTGAGATTGGAGATAAGATTATGCTTTCGACCATTGATTGTACCGGACACGGAGTACCAGGTGCATTTATGTCACTGATCGCCAATGCCAAGCTCAATAAAGTGGTGAATGAGAAGAAAATCACCAATCCTTGTGATGTGCTGAATGAAGTACATCGTGAAATCATTGAATCACTGAATCAAGAAACAGGCTTGCACAGCGCACAAGACGGTATGGACATGAGTCTTTGTCTAATTGATAAAAAGGCGCGTAAAATCACGTTTGCCGGTGCTCAGAACTCGATTTTCCTTGTTCAGGGTGAGTCATTGGAAGAAATTAAGGCGGATGCCTTGTCAATTGGAGGTACTGCTTTTGCAAGCAAAATGAATGGCCATAACTTCAGTAACCGCGAGATTCGCTACGACAAGGGTGCATATTTATTCTTGTGTACAGATGGGATGCTGGATCAATTTGGTGGTGAACTGGGTAAAAAGTTCAACAAGGCAAGGTTCAGGAAGCTATTGTTGGAGATCAGTGAGAAAGGTATCACTCATGCAAAGAACCACATTGATACCCGATTTGATGAATGGCGAAACAGCTATTCACAGTTGGATGACATTTTGATCATCGGCGCCAAGCTATAAGCATCCTCAAATTTTATTCTAATGATATCTCTCTCTGGCTTATTGCCGGAGATTTTTGTTTCCAGCTAATTTGGGCTACCTGTAATAAGTCTCTGATGATTCAACCTATCTAAATTCATAGCTGCGGAAGCCATACCACAGAGAAATTATCGATTAAGACTGGCATTAAGGAGAGCTTCAAGAGTTTGACTCTAGGAAAGTATTGACAACAAAAAAGCCTCGATATCGAGGCTGAAATACAAACAATAAATCTGGTTTAGTTGATGTAAACCAAAGTCAAAGGAAACTCTAACAAGTGTTCAAACTCCTCCCCTTTTTCAATCATCAACTCATCTTCTCTATCTACAAACCATTCTACCCGAGCATTTGAGGGGTCCTCGAACTGCTTTTCTAGCGTGGCTAAGAATTCTAACAGGTAACGACCAGATGCTGAATTGAAGTAATCTAACTTAAAACGAATAACTAGATTCTGCCTAAGTGTTGAAGGCTCGAATCGCTCAGCCCAATCTATTAGCTGCTCAAAGAAAGCATATGCATTCTCTGGCAATGAACG
>Ga0222689_1000177_pt1 | contig 27426 bp, 14 predicted proteins | sample AntAcemetage1231_FD_179838 | JGI IMG/M metagenome (GOLD analysis project Ga0222689, IMG submission 179838) | Saline water microbial communities from Ace Lake, Antarctica - #1231 | ecosystem: Environmental > Aquatic > Non-marine Saline and Alkaline > Saline | place: Antarctica: Ace Lake...
TTGGGGTTTATCCTAATCCATCTGAAAACGGACTAGTTACAGTTAAAAGCCCTGCAACACTTTCAAGATATCGTGTTTTGACTCTTGACGGACGTGTTGTAGCTGAAAATGCTGTTAACTTAATGAGTTTCGAACTCAATTTAAATGGAAATCCAGCGGGTCTTTATACTATTCAAGTATGGGATGAAAACGGCGTGATGAGCCGAAGCAGATTACTATTAAAGTAAGATACTAAACTAGACAATGTTCAAGATTCTAACCGCCTTAGTCGGAACGGCTCTTTGTGTCCATTCATTTGCTCAAACCGGAGTTATTCGCGGGTCGATCAGTGATACAGACACCAAAGAACCACTAGTGGGTGCTTATGTGCTTTATGGTGATAACCAAGGGACCACTGCAGATTATGATGGGAATTACAATTTGGAAATTCCTTATGGCGTTTACCAATTGAAGGTTACTTATATCGGTTATGAGCCAATTCTGAAAACGGTAACATTAAACAAGTCAATCTTAGAACTGAACTTTCGTCTTGAAACTATTTTAATGAGCGAGGCTCAAGTTGTCGCTGATGTCGCTCGTGAAAGAGAAACTCCTGTAGCCTTCACCAATGTTCTTCCTGCCCAAATTCAGGAAGAACTTGGCTCTCAGGATTTGCCGATGATCTTAAATAGCACTCCTGGAGTGTACGCCACTCAACAAGGTGGTGGAGATGGAGATGCTAGAATTACTATCCGAGGATTTGATCAAACTAACGTGGCTGTTATGTTGGATGGAATCCCCGTAAATGATATGGAGAACGGCGCGGTGTATTGGTCAAACTGGTTTGGACTAGATGCTGTCACAAGAACCATTCAAGTACAACGTGGACTTGGTGCTGCCAAAATTGCTATCCCTTCTGTTGGTGGAACTATGAATATCATCACCAAAGGCATTGATTCGAAAAAAGGCATCACCTTAAAACAAGAGGTAGCGAACAATTCCTTTTTTAGAACTAGCATTGGACTTACAAGTGGACGAATGAAAAACGGGTGGGGAATTACTGCTGCGGGATCCTTTAAACAAGGAGATGGCTGGGTTGACAACACACACACCAAAGGATTCTTCTATTACCTCAAGGTTGAAAAAGCAATAGGCAAGCACATTTTAAGTCTTTCTGCCATGGGTGCTCCCCAAGAGCATGGGCAAAGAAGCTTTTCTAGACCAATTGCCACCTGGGATCATGAAACAGCAAGAAAATTAGGCGTCTCAGAAGAGATCATTTCATTTTATGATGAACGGGGTGTTCGATACAATCCTCACTGGGGGACTTATGAAGAACGAACATACCTGCCTGCTGGATTTGGAGAATCAAACGCTTATACGGCGGGCGCATCTAAAACCTTAACGGAGCGTCTCAATTTTTACCACAAGCCTCAATTTGCATTGAGAGATTTTTGGTCAGTGAGTGAAAAGCTATACATCTCAAACATAGCGTATCTCTCCATTGGAAAAGGTGGAGGAACAGGCCTAATCTCCTTCCCAGATGCAGAAAATTCACTTGGTCCAGATGGGCAAATAGACGTTCAACAGATATATGATAACAATGTCCTATTTGAGTTCGGTCCAGGTGGATTGAATTTAGATGCTGATGGAGAAACTAAATCCTCCAATTTCCTTAGAGCCAGTTACAACAACCACTTTTGGTATGGTGTTTTAAGTTCTGCCACCTATAAATTGACCGATGTTTGGACATTGGCTGGAGGAGTTGACTACAGAAGTTATGAAGGAGAGCATTACAGAGAGACTTATGACTTGATTGGTGGGGATTATGTTTTTGATGATGCCAATAGAAACATTAAATCAGAAACGAAACTAAGAGTAGGTGATAAGATAGATTACCACGATATTGGTTATGTAAAATGGGGCGGAGGATTTGTACAAGCGGAGTATAAAAAAGGTGTTTGGTCTGCCTTCGCCAATTTATCGGGAGCAAGCTCTTGGTATAAAGCGAGAGATTATTTCAGAGCTCAACAATTGGAGCTGTCTGACACCACTTTATCAATAGCTTATCCAACAACCGTCGTTTATAACGGCACAACATATAACCGCAACAGCGCGGGACTCAAGCCTTATGAAACTGACTGGGTTCAGCTTTCGGGATTCACTGCTAAGACTGGCGCAAACTACAACATCAACGAATTCATGAATGCCTTTGTGAACGTTGGTTTACTTTCAAGAGCCCCTAAGTTTGACAATGTTATTACCCGAAATAACGACATCTCTGATAATTATGAGAATGAACTCGTTCAAGGTTATGAGTTGGGTTACTCCTATGCACGTCAGAAAGTCGCTTTTAATGTAAACGGATATTACACCATTTGGCAAAATCGTCCTGTCAATCAATCGGTGCGTGTGCCAAATCCTCTAGAGGCTGGTGAAGATGCCTTCGTTTTCATTCCAGATATGGATGCACTTCATACCGGAATTGAGATGGACGGAGCTTATATTATTAGTCCATCCTTAAAGGTAGAAGCATTAGCATCCATCGCTGATTGGACTTGGCAATCACAAGAGGAAGGTCAGCTTGAAGGAAACAATGGCACATTGGTCATCAACCCAGACACTGGAGAACCATACACCTTAGCCTTCGACCCGAGGGGTGTGCACGTTGGCGATGCCGCACAATTGCAATTCGGTGCTTCATTGCGCTATGAATACAAGAAGAATTTTTACATCTCAACTCGTATCACTCGTTTTGACAAGTTCTACGCTAATTTCAACCCGGAAGATTTAGTTGGGGTGAATGCGGGAAGAGACTCCTGGAAAGTTCCGGCTTATCAGCTGGTTGATCTCCATACAGGATATAGAATTAAGTACAAAGACATTCCTTTTAACCTGAGATTGAGCGTTTTCAATTTGCTCAATGTCAAATATATTGCCGACGCCAGAAACAATGACCCTTTCGCTAGTATTCCTGGAACAGGATTCGATGCAGAATCGGCGACCGTTTTCTTTGGCCAAGGTCGAAGATTTAACATTTCACTCACAGCAAACTTCTGAAAATCAGATGAAAACAATTCTACTAGTATTTAGCGCATTAGTTTTAAGCTTCCAGTTGAGCGCGCAACTCAACATTTTGGATCTTAGAGAAAATTTTAATGTTGGCCAGACCGTTACAATTTCTGGAATCGTGACTAATGGAGCTGAGCTCAGCTCGATACGATACATTCAAGATGATTTTGCAGGAATCGCAATCTATCCAGGGACTAACTGGAATAATTGGGATTTTGAACCAGCAATAGGTGATGAAATCACTGTAAGTGGGGAACTGACTGAATACAACGGGCTTCTAGAAGTTGGTGCAACGTTGTTCACGGTTACACTAGAAAGTCAAGGCAACGATCTTCCTGAGCCACAACTTATAACACCTAGCCAAATGGGTGAAGAATATGAAGCTGAGCTTGTCACTGTAATGAATTGTGTGTTTTCGAACGGTGGATCACCGATTATCGGAAATAGCACATACAGCTACACTTCTGGTGGAGAGCAAGGTGTTGTTTTCTTTAGAAATGGACATCCCATGATTGATCAAATCTTGCCAATTAGCCCGGTAGGTCTAGTTGGTATTGCTAGTCAATTCACTTTTGATGGAACAGGTGGTTATCAATTGCTTCCAAGAACTGAAGCTGATATTATCCAAGATTCTAATATCAACTTGGTTTCTGCAGTAGATCAAACAGATATCACTACTACAGGATTCACTCTCAATTGGGGAACTGACGTAGCTGGAAATAGCACAGTAGAATATGGCCTTACTTCAAGTTTGGGGATGTCAATCACAGAAGAAGGAAGTGTAACAAGTCATTCGATAGTTATTCCTGACTTGAGTCCAGGTACTATTTATTACGCTAGGGTATTATCTTCTGATGGGATGGATACTGCAGAGTCTGGAATTATGCCTTATGTCACTGTTTCTGAAAGTTCAGGAGCGATGCATGCGTATTTCACAAAAAGTGTAGATACATCTGTTGCTACAATTGAAGAGGCTTGGTCAACTGGTACTTGGACCAATGATACGATTGCAAACTACATTGATAGAGCTGAGTTCACATTGGATTGCGCCATCTACAACATCAATGACCAAACAATCGTGAATGCTATCAATGATGCTTACGACAGAGGAGTTCAGATCAGATATATCGCTCAAGGCACGAATGCTAACTTAGGACTAGCACAATTCGACGACAACATTCCAGTTTGGGAGCGCTCTGACGATAACGGAAGTGGTATGCACAATAAATTCATGATCATTGATGCGGATTACACCGATCAGGCAGTGCTTTTGACAGGTGCAACCAATTGGACAACCAACAACCTTGTGGATGATTTCAACAACGTAATCATCTTCCACGATCAGAGTATCGCTAGAGGTTACAGACTCGAGTTTGAAGAAATGTGGGGAGGCGATGATGTCATGCCAAACACTTTTGAGTCGAAGTTCAGCTCTGATAAAACTGTAAATACTCCACGTAAATATATTGTTGGCGGAAGTCCAGTTGAGGTTTACTTCTCTCCCACTGACAATACAACTCAGGCTATTAAAGAAGCTTTACTTACTGCAAACGTCAATCTTGAATTTGCACTTCTATCTTTTACTCGCGACGATTTAGCCGAAGCAGTAATTGACAGAAACAACGACTTCTTTTGTTATGTACGAGGAATTATCGAGCAAACAAGCGGCAGCGGTAATGAATACGACGTGCTAACGGCAGAAGGAGTTGAGGTTTACAGTCATGAGAGTATTACCTACCAAATTCACCACAAGTATGCTATTATAGATCATCTTGACAACAGCTCTGACCCAATTGTAGTGACTGGATCTCATAACTGGTCTGCAAGTGCTGAAAACGTAAATGATGAGAACACAGTTATTGTTCACGACGAGCGAATTGCAAACCTATTCTATCAAGAATTTAAAGCTCGATTCAGTGTCTTTAATGGTGTAGAAGAAGTGAAGACTTCGTTTGTACTGGAGCCTTTCCCAAATCCAGCATCTGACATCATTCAAATTCCAACTAGAGATTGGTCTGCTGGATCAACACTACTTGTTGAGATTTATGATATGCAAGGAAGAAGTGTTTACCGCGAGCAGCAGAAATCAGCTGTAATCACTAGCATAGACATCAACACTTTAGAAAGCGGATTCTATCAGCTTAAGCTGAGTGGATCGGGTAAAGTAGGAACAGCGAAAATTGCTGTTAAGTAAAAGACTTAATTAGATCGGGCAATTCTAATCCCGATATCAGTAACTTCAGGCAGGTCATCAATGCGCATGGCCTGCCTGATTTCTATTTTATACTGTCCAGCAATCGGAAAAGACTTGTTGGTTTTGTACAAGAATCTATTGTCATATAGGTCGCCTAGACCACTTCCTAGCCATCTCCCAGAATGATCTGCTAAGAAACACTCTAGGGTGTCAATTGAAGTTCTTCCGTTGGGGAAATCCATCCGCACGAATAAAAAAGCATTCATAAAAGGATAGGCATCTCCATTTCTAAGGTTGATGAAAAAGTCATTGCGACTCACCGTATCCTCAATTTCAAAAATAAATATTGCCGGCTCATTGTATGACCAAACATTATCTTCGAATGCTCTATTCTCTTCAAAAACAACATTGTCATCACAGGCACTTAATCCAATAAGGAGAAGAAGCGCAAGACTTGGCAATTTCCAATGTGATACTACCATATTAGCTGTCTTCCGGCTTGTTTCTATTTCCCGGATTTTTCCTTCGATTGTTATTCCCTTTTGGGCGTGGAGGCCTTGGATTTTGGCTTTTTGCTGAGTCCTCAGATCTTGGCTTCGGACCTGAAGGTCGATCTTGTTTCTTCTGAGCTGGTCTCTCCTTTTTAGCCTCAGGGCCTTTGGCCTTGCCATCACCTTTATTGGGACGGTTTCCTCCTTTAGACTTGTTCTTTCTCTTCTTCTTCTTCCGAGATTCATCGAAACGAGTTAAGCTATCTTGACCAACAACGTTTGCATAAAACTGTTGTTCAACTACTTCTTCTACTTCTTCAAAATCACGAAGATCTTTAGGCTTTTTGCCTGCTTTATTCATTTCTAGAATCTCATCTACAGATTCTAGATCAAGAATAACCGGATTCGACCCAGCAACCCCATCCTCATAGAAAAACCACAGTTTTCTCTTGAAAATGTCGGTTTTAAACAAGTGAGCCATTCCCTTTTCGGTATGTAGCTTAGTGTTGGGGCCAGGAAAAGCTTTCACAGCTTCCATGTAAGAATCCAACTCGTAGTTCAAGCAGCATTTCAGCTTTCCGCATTGACCCGCTAGTTTTTGAGGATTCAAGGCCAATTGCTGATATCTAGCTGCGGAAGTCGACACTGATCTAAAATCAGTGAGCCAAGTTGAACAACATAGCTCACGACCACAAGACCCGATACCGCCCAAGCGTTGAGCTTCTTGGCGAGAACCAATCTGTTTCATTTCGATTCGTACCCTGAAGTTCTCAGCAAACGATCGAATCAGCTCTCTGAAATCTACACGATCTTCAGCAGTGTAGTAAAAAGTCGCTTTTGCGCCATCGCCTTGAAACTCAACGTCACTGATTTTCATCACTAAGCCCAATCCTTCTGCAAGTCCTCGGGATTTGTACATGACTTCGTCTTCTCGTTTTCTCGCTTCTTGCCAAGTGCTTATGTCTTCGACACTAGCCTTACGAATAATCTTCCTCAATTCAAGATTATCCTTGACCGCTTTCTTCTTCATTTGAATCTTGACCAATTCCCCCAACACAGACACAACACCTATATCAATTCCTGGACTAGCTTCAACTGCCACCACATCTCCTACAAAAAACTCCATTCCAGAAGGGCATCTGAAAAAAGCTTTACGCGTATTTTTAAATCGGACTTCTACAACATCATATTGTTTTTGGCCTTCTGGCAACTCCATTCCTGCCAACCAATCGAAAACTTCTAATTTATTACAGCCCGATACACCACACGCTCCATTATTTTTGCAACCGCCGGGTAGACCGCCGCCGCTGGAGCAATTTGAACATCCCATACTTCGGCTTATTTCAAAGGTTAATGATCTTCTTCAAAAAGAAGTCATAAAAAACCAAAGTTAAGAATTCAAAGCTTGCGAAATCAAGCTCCTTTTCCTTTTCGGATTTGTTGGTGGATTTGAACAGACAAATCGAAGAAAACTAACTTAGAATTGAGGTTTCCTCGGATGTCTCTTGACGCCTTTTGAAAGATTTCAAGGAACTCAGCTGCGTTGGCATGATTGATAAAGGGGCTGAAGCCTTGTGCAAACTTTAATTCGTCTGGGCTAAAACGCTGTAATTCCCCGTCGGTATAATTTCCGGTTAAACATTGTCGAATCAATTCCAGTGCATAGCTTAAAAAGTTGCGGTGCTCCTCTCTGCCGTGAGTATTCATTTCATCTACCCAAGGAAGCAATTTCATCATATCAGAAGAATAGCAAATTCTCATCCAATCTCGAAAAGATGCAAACCAAAGGTTTTGATCTCCATGAGAAGCAATCGTAAGTGCCCTAGCCAAATCGCCATTCACCACCTTGGCTATAGCATCAGCTCCAGCATCATCTATTCCAAAGTCTCGCTTGAGTCTTCCGGCAATAATTGCATCAGAAAGTGGCTCCAAACGCACAAGTTGAGTTCTTGAACGAATAGTGAGTAAAATGTTTTCCGGCTTTTCGGAAACTAGTAGGATAATCGTTTGTTGAGGAGGCTCCTCTATGAGCTTTAGCAACTTATTAGCAGCACTTTCATGCATGCTTTCAGGCTCATAGATAATCATAAACTTATAACCTCCACTGAAGGACTTTAGCCACAGTTTTGAAGAAAGCGCCAATGCTTCATTCACATTGATGAGCAAGTTTTTTGATTCTCCACGAATCGCTTCAACCCAATCTTCATGGGAGAAATAGCCCTTTTTTGTAGTGAGCATTTCCCTCCATTCGCTGATATAAGCATCCGCATTCTCCTTTTTATCAGCAATTAGGAAAGGGAATGAGAAGTGCTGATCAGGATACATGAATTCAGACATTCTCTTACAAGAATTGCATTCTCCACAACTATCATCGGCCTTTCTATTTCCGCAGGACAGGAATTGCGCATAGGCAAGTGCCAAAGCATAAGCCCCTGATCCTTTTGGCCCAGTGAATAGTTGAGCATGAGGAATAGTGGATTGTTGAACCCCTTTTATGAGGCCCGATTTAGTCTTTTCTTGACCAGAAATATCTGAGAATTTCACCTGCTGAATTTGAGAATCTAAAGGTAAGTCCTAAAAATTAAAAAAGTCTAAGTGTGCAGAACAACTTCAAGCACTTCATGAGATTTTATCTCTTGCTGAATACCCAAATGCGATTTTAAGAAAACTAACAACACTCTGAGGATGGATTTCCGGTGAGATGCCGGTACGCTTTTCTGATAATTTGCAGTGTCAGGGCTCTCAATAAGCTCAATAAGCGATTGGCTAGATGCCGTGTCAAGTTGAGCCAGCGTCTTAGACTGCGCAGTGGTAAAGCAACCTTCCTCTGGGTCAAATCTGTATTGTCCCGCTATTTCTGGAAGAATAATTTCAAATCCCATGGCCTTTACCAACTCGAGCATAAAGGATATCGGTAATATCGAGAAATCTTTATTCCGGTTCAGGGCATCTAGAGTTTCAACGCAGCTGTGAAATAATTGTTGGTTCACATAATGCTTGTGCAGCGATTTCCGAAGCACTTCTGCCATAAACATAGCTACAGCCATTCTTGTGACATCGTTGTAAATATTAGGAAAGGCAGTATTCAGTGATAGCTTGATTCCCTGTTGTAAATCTTTGTTTTCTTTGAATTCAAAATCTAAATCCAGCACTGTCATTGCTTGAAACAGGGCTCGACTTTTGTCTTTTCCTCCAACCCGATGAAAGAATGAAATCCAACCAAGCTCTTCTGTGAAAGCATGCAGAATTAGCATGGAGTCAGTATGCTTCGTGTGTCCTATTACTATTCCTTTTGTCTTGCAATTCACAATTCATTATCTTTAGTCAAAGGAATTCATAGTTGTCCTTTGAAATACCAAAAATGTTACTAAATTTGATTGAATCACTTAGAAATCAATTATTTCACGATATTTAGGGTGCTAGTGTAAGTCAATTGCACATAGTTTAAAGTTAGGTTAGGCAGGGCAATCTTTAGAGATTGTCCTGTTTTTTTATAACCTTTTCAGAACATGTGGCGTATAGGGTGTCAACTTATACGAGATATCATGAACACTTCAACCACTCTATCAAATCGACCAGACAAATTTAAGTCTAGTTTATTTCTATTTTTTCTATTCTTCCTTGGGCTCAGTACCCAAGCGCAATTCAATTCAGACGATGGGATTCTAGCTACCAATAGCTTCACTGATCTTCAGCAGAAAGAACAACTGATTATTACGTCTGATGGCGGAAGCACTGCCTTCAGCTCAAGTTCTATAGGATGTGCTATTTCGAACAGTCTTGAAAGAACTTATAATATTGCCGTGAAGAAAGGTGATCCAGGAAGCTGTAACTTGGTATTAGATTTAACGATGGTTAGTGGCTATGCTGATGCCGCGAAAATTCATCTACTCATCAATGTTAAAAAATTAGGATTTGGAGTTGCGACACCTATTCAAGGAACAGTCGTAGGTTCAACTGTTGTTTTTTCCAATGTTCATCTACCTGATAAATCAGAAATTGCCTTTGGAGAAGGTGTGAGTGCATACTACACTGTAGGAAGTGGAAACTTCGCTGATAACATTTGGTCAGAGAGTCCTGGTGGAGCTGTTGTTCCAAGTCCCAACTTTTGCGATCAAGTTGATATGATTATTGAGCCTGGTTTTTCAGTCAATATGAATGTCAACAATAAACACGTAAACAACTTAACAGTTAAAGCTGGAGGCAGTTTTAACATGGGATTCACTGGTGACAATCGCATTTTCTACATTCATGGAGACCTTAATAATCTAGGAACGTACACATATACCCACGGGACTACCTTGTTTAGAGGAAAGTTATCTCAGGAGATTACAGGTAATTCATTTGAAATTGGACTGTTCACAGTAGATAACCCTGAAGGTCTCTGGATTTCTTGCCCAGAACTAACAACAGGAAAGGGTGTGTCTTTTGTCGAAGGAAATTTATATACCAATGACGCCCTAGTTCTTAAATCTACGGCAACAAGGACTGCATATATTGCCGACACCAAGGGTTACAATGTCATTGGTGAAGTAACTGTACAGCGTTACCACAATGCAGCAACTGGCTGGTTTATGATGGGAAGCCCTGTTCTTAATCAAACAGTTGCCGATTGGAACGATGACCTTATAACCACCGGTTTTACCGGTTCAGATTATCCATTGACTACCTTCAATAATATTCGATATTATGATGAGACTGTGCCAGGTCCTGAAGAACTAGGATTTGTAGGCGTCTCAAATGTAAGTGACAATATCAACCCAAAAACTGGATACTTCATTTATGGAAGTGCTGGTGTCAACAATCTTGATATGAAGGGTGAAATTGTTCAAGGATACCAAGAATTACCTGTGAGCTATTCACATGGAACAAGTTTGGGTGATGGTATTTGCTTGGTTGCCAATCCATACCCATGTACTATCAATTGGAACGATGCAGATTGGATTAAAACAGATATTCAAAATGCGGTATATATCTTCAATGCTGCACTTGGAACGTATTCAAGTTATGTGAATGGAGTTGGAAACAACGGAGGCACGAATCTAATTGCTTCATGTCAAGGATTTCAGGTTAAAGCAACTTCTAACCACGCTCTTTTGGCTGCCCAAGAAGGGATTAAAATAGAGGCACAGGCTCAATTCAAATCAAACGAAGGCCTTGAAACTCTTGTGTTAGAGATGAGCTGGAATGAATTAAAAGATGCATTCACTTTGGTTCAAGATGATCAATCGAATGCTTCATTTAATCAAGAGAAAGATGCAACAAGAATGCCTGTATTGCCTCAATTCCCAGCAATATCTGTATCTTTAGAAAATGAATCTTATGCTATAAAAAGCATTAATCTCAACGAAACTGAAATAGTCATTCCAGTTCAAGTATTCATCCCAGAATCTGGAGAATTTACCATCGGACTGAGTGAAAACAACTTGAATGGAAGCCAGAAGATTTGGTTGAAGGACAAGTGGGCCAATCAGATTCATGAACTATCAGGTAAAAATGATGTTTCATTGTCCGGTGAATCTGGAACAATAGAAAACCGATTCGAATTAATCATCAGTCAATCAAGTTCTCCAATTCAAATTGGCAACTCAACTGACTTAGCGATGCAAATTGATCATCTACAGTCGAACTTAAGATTAGGAAATACTAATTCAGATGGTAATCCAGTTTTAGTTTCTATTTGGAATGCATTGGGACAAAAGCTTATTGAGCCCGTGTTGGTTCAGGCCAATGAATCTGAATTGATATCGATTTCACACATTAGAGGACAGTTCATCGTTCATGCCATTGACCCCATAAGCGGGAAATCGAAAACAAAGAATTTTATTCGATAATTTAAAAGGGGCTTTTTAAGTCCCTTTTTTTTGTTCCCTGAAGAATGTAGATTAGGATAGTTAATTTAGCGACATGGAAAATCCTATCATATTTATTGTTGGTATACTCTTGGTGATCGCAATTATTATCTGGAGGCTTAACGATGTGTTATTCTTTTCTTTTCGAGCAAAAAAAGTTGAAGGAGTTATTGTGAACTGGATGCAGCAATCCGTAAAAGGTAAAGCCACGTTTTATCCATTGATAGAGTTCACAACTGAAGCTGGAGAAAACATCCAATATAGAGCGGATGAAAGCTGCGAAGGTGCCCCTTTGTATCCAAGAGGCACCAAAGTGACGGTCAGCTACGATCCAAAAAATCCGAAATCAACGAAAACTAAATACCCAGATCAATCTTAATTTTCATCGTTGAAATCATCAGAAAAAAGAGAGTTAAATAAATCTGAGAAGCTTATTCCGTTGTCCATTTGATGTTTGCTTAACAAAGAGAACTCCGCCAAAGTGTGTAGAACAAACTCCATATAGATTGGAAACTCCTTTTTATCAATTCCAGGCAGATATTTTTTTACCAAGTCGCTCAGCCCATCAACCTTGCTAATTTTCTTTTGAAATGATTCGTCAGATTCGTCAGACTCCAATTCCAATTCATTGGCGGTAAACCATTGCACAATCTTCTCGTAGGGATTCTCGAGTTTCTTTTTCTTGATTAATTCAGGGTCAGGAAAAATTTGTGGCATCTTTCTTCTCAATGCCGAAGCAATCAAACGGTAGGCAACATTTCTAGGGCCTTCGACCTCTCCTTCATAAACCAGCTCAATTTTTCCCGTGATCGCAGGAATTACGCCAATTAAATCACCAAAACGCGCATGTGTTGTCAATTCTGAATTCAGAATCGCTCTTCTTTCAGCTGCACTCACTAAGTTCTCAAAAGCAGTAATGCTCATCCGTGCGGAGACTCCGCTTTTCTGATCAACAAACTCAGACTCACGAGCTTCAAAGGCCAATTGCTCTATAACGTCAGCAATAATCTCCGGAACAATCACTCTTTGTTGCTGCTCAGGCGTAATTCTAATTTCTTGTGCTGTTATTTCACGAGCAATTTCTAAAGATTTGGGATAGTGCGTCAATATCTGACTCTGAATCCTGTCTTTCAATGGAGTGATGATTGCCCCTCTCTGCGTATAGTCTTCAGGATTAGCGGTGAATACGAACTGAATATCCAAGGGCAATCGAATTTGAAAACCTCTAATTTGAATATCTCCTTCTTGCAGTATGTTAAACAAAGACACTTGAATTCTCGGCTGCAAATCGGGCAATTCGTTGATAACGAATATACACCGATTAGATCGTGGGATAAGCCCGTAATGCAACACTCCTTCGTCGCTATAATCTAATTTCAGATTAGCAGCCTTAATCGGATCCACATCCCCAATTAAATCCGCAACAGACACATCTGGAGTCGCTAATTTCTCCACATATCTTTTGTCTCGGTGCAGCCATGTAATTTCAGCTGCATCTCCATTTTCCAAAATATCTTTTTTCGCTGCAGTTGAGATGGGATTGAGGGGGTCATCGTTCAAATCACCTTTTTTCAAAACTGGAATGTATTCATCCAATAACTGAACAAGGTTTCTTGCCATTCTTGTTTTGGCCTGCCCTCGAAGTCCCAATAAATTTATACTATGCCTCGATAAAATGGCTCGCTCAATATCGGGCATAACTGTCTCATTATACCCATTGATGTCTTGAAACAAGATCTCTTTATTTCTTAGCTTTTGAATCAAATTATCCCGAAGTTCATCTTTAATGCTCTTCGAAACATAGCCCGACTTTTTCAGCTCAGCGACTGACTTAATATTCAATAATGAATTATTATTTTTCATTGTTATCTTAATCTTCTGCTTTTATTTTTTTGATAGTCTCGAAAAATGATCTCTCCAAGACCGTCTAATCCTGTGAAGTACGCCATTCCTTGATTTGCTTCAGTAAAATCATCAACAAATGATTGAAGATAGGGATCTGAAGCAATCATAAATGTGGTAATTGATATTCCAATTTTTCTGCAAGCCCTAGCCAGGTTGAAGCATTTTCCAGTAATATAAGGGTCTAATCCAAAGCTGTTTTTATAGTATCCCCCGTTTTCTTTAAGACAGGATGGTTTTCCATCCGTTATCATAAAGATCTGTTTGTTGTTAGATTTTTTGCGATTTAGAATATCAACTGCTCGCTGCAAACCTGCCACAGTGTTGGTATGAAACGGTCCAACTTGTAAATAAGGCAAATCTTTTATTTCAATTTCCCATGCATCATTTCCAAAAACAACTATATCCAACGTGTCTTTTGGGTAAAGCCTCATAATCATTTCACTCAATGCCATGGCTACTTTTTTCGCAGGAGTGATTCTATCCTCACCATATAAAATCATCGAGTGCGAGATATCAATCATCAGGACTGTTGATGTTTGACTCTTAAATTTGGTCTCGATGACTTCAAGGTCTGATTCCGAAAGTGAAAAATCATCGATACCGGAATTAATTTGCGCATTTCTAATGGAGCCGACAAAGTCAATTTGCTCAAGCTTATCTCCGAAACGATAATCTCTTCTATCTTCTGTTAGTTCATCTCCTCTTCCTGTATGTTTCGTGAGGTGCTGGCCAAAATCTCCCTTTTTCAACTTGCCGAAAATCTGTTCCAAGGCATGATTTCTTATTGCCCTTTCCGCCTTTGCAGTAGGTTTATATCCTCCCGAACCATCTGCATCTATTAAAAACCCTTTTTCTTTTAGATCTTCTTCAAAGTCATCAATGGTGTAATTCTCATCGGTAAGTGTATATTCTTTGTCTAACTCACGCAACCAATCTAATGCTTCGTCCACATCTCCAGAAGTATGAGTGAGCAACTCTACAAAAACCTCCAGCAAGCGCTCGAATGGAGATCTATGATCTAGTTCGGGAATGTATTTAGTAAATAAGTAGCCTTTCATTTTATTTTAACTGTCAATTGAACCCTTAGAGCTCTTCATTTGTTCTTGAAGTTAGTATTTTTGACCTGAGAATCATGAATTCTCAACTATTCTGATAATAAAAGAAACTGTGGCCCAAGAAATCCAACCTGCACTTAATCCTCCATTCTTTTCTGGCGACTGGAATTACCAGCGCTATTTAACACATACAGTTCATGTAGGAACAATTGGTATTGGAGGGAAAGAGCCCATACGATTGCAGTCAATGACTACTACAGACACCATGGATATCGAAGCGACGGTTCAACAGTCCATTCGAATGATTGAACGTGGTTGTGAGCTTGTAAGAATCACAGCTCCGAGCATCAAAGAAGCTAAAAGTCTGGAATTGATTAAATCTGAGTTGATCGCAAAAGGATACAACGCGCCTTTAGTTGCAGATATTCATTTCACTCCAAATGCGGCTGAGGTTGCGGCTGATTACGTAGAGAAAGTTAGGGTAAATCCTGGGAATTATGCTGACAAAAAGAAATTTGAAGTCATCGATTATTCAGATGAGGGATATGCAGCTGAGCTAGAAAGAATCAGATCTAAATTCACACCTCTCGTGCTCAAGTGTAAAGCGCTTGGTCGGGCTATGAGGATAGGCACAAATCACGGCTCACTCTCTGACAGAATAATGAGCAGGTACGGAGACACTCCATTAGGAATGGTTGAGTCTGCACTTGAATTTATTAGAATCTGCAGGGAGCACAACTACCATGATTTGATTATTTCAATGAAGGCCAGTAATCCTCAAGTCATGATTCAGGCTTATCGGCTTTTGGTCTTAAAAATGAATGAAGAGCTCATGAATTATCCGCTTCATTTGGGAGTAACGGAAGCTGGAGAAGGAGAAGATGGAAGAATAAAAAGTGCTGTGGGCATTGGAACTCTCTTAGAGGATGGGATTGGTGACACTATAAGGGTAAGTTTAACAGAAGAACCGGAAGAAGAAATTCCTGTGGCAAAGATCTTAGCAGACCGCTATAAGAACAGGGGAAATCATAAGTCTATTCCCTTTATAGCGCCTGCCATTGACCCGTACACATATACCCGGCGACACTGCCATGAAGTTGGAAATTTCGGAGGAAAAGAAGTTCCGAGAATAATCGTCGATTTCTCGCAAAAAGATGAAATAACTGCAGCTTCATTATTTGGGGCGGGCTATTCGTATAGTGTGCCTTTGGACAAATGGAATATTTCCGACCAAGCCTGTGACTATATTTTTGTTGGAGACAAAACTATTGATTTCCAAATCCCTGGCACGCTTGGAGTTATAGTCAATTTCAATCCAAAAAATGATTCTGAATACCCAGAACGACACTTCCCGATTTTAAGTGCAGATGATTTTATTTCATTGAACAATCCTATTGATCGCATTCATTTCATAGAAAGTACCATTGAGGATGTCGATAAAGTAATAGCTACTAAAAAAATCAATACTAATTCAATTTTAGTTTTAAAGTCTAACAACGCTCACGCCATGCCTGAAATGCGTGCTGCAACGTTTAAAGTAATGCATGCACAAGTTGATATTCCTATCGTTTATAAAAGGGAATACGAAAATTTAAATTTAGATGAGTTTCAAATTTATTCTTCGACAGATCTTGGCGCTTTACTCGTTGATGGATTGGGGGATGGGATTTTCATATCTGCTCCGACAATACCCATGAAGGCAATAACGAGTACAGCATTTGGAATCCTTCAGGCTACAAGGTTAAGAATATCTCGTACTGAGTACATTTCTTGTCCATCCTGTGGTAGAACCTTGTTCGATTTGCAAGAAACCACAGCTAAGATTCGCAAGAGAACCGATCATCTGAAAGGCTTGAAAATCGGTATTATGGGCTGCATCGTAAATGGGCCCGGAGAAATGGCTGATGCAGACTACGGCTATGTTGGAACAGGGCCTGGGAAAATTACACTTTACAAAGAAAAGGAAGTGGTGAAACGAAATGTCCCATCAGCATCTGCAGTAGATGAATTGATCGATTTGATAAAGAATTACGGTGATTGGGTAGAGCCTGAAAGCTAAGCTTCTTCTGCTTCTAGGCTACTCTTTCCTTCTTCAAGCTCTCTTTCTTCTTCTGGGCTCTCCTCTTTGTGAAAAAAGCTTTTTTGGTTGAGGATGATATAGAATACTCCTGCAGTTATTGCAGCATCTGCAATATTAAATACCGGTCTAAAAAAGGTGAATTCTTGTCCTCCCCAGAGAGGCATCCAATCTGGGAAATGCCCTTCAATCAGAGGGAAATAAAGCATGTCGACAACATTCCCTTGGAAAACTCCAGCATATCCATCTCCAAAAGAGCATAATTCAGCAAGTCCAAGATAGGACTCATAATAATTGCCATTCCAAATAGATCCTTTATCGAAAATAAGACCGTAAAAAGCACTGTCGATAATATTTCCAACTGCCCCTGCGAAGATTAACGAGACAGCAAAAATCAAACCTCTGTGCTGTTTATCAAGAATCAGTTTTCGCAAGTACCAGGCAATTCCAAATGCAGCCGCAACACGAAATAAACTGAGAATTAATTTTCCAGTTTCCCCGCCAAATTCTAATCCAAAGGCCATTCCAGGATTTTCAATGAAATGAAAATAGAAAAAATCACCCATGATTTTCTGTGAATCTCCTAATGGCCGAGAAATTTTAATCCAAATTTTCAACCATTGATCCAATAGAAGTACGCTGCAAATAGTGAATAGGGCTCTAAACAAATTCGTTTACCTTTTGTCTGCTAGAAACGTGAACTAGAGAAATTTATTGGTTGTTTTTAGCTTCAATGCTCAGGGTAGCATGTGGAACCAATCTCAACCTTTCTTTTGCAATCAATTTTCCTGTAACTCGACAAACACCGTAGGTTTTGTTTTTAATTCTGATCAGGGCGTTTTCAAGGCTTTGAATAAATTTCTCTTGTCTAGAAGCGAGTTGAGCAGTTTCCTCTCGACCGAGAGTTTCTGACCCATCTTCCATCATTTTAAAAGTTGGAGAAGTATCTTCAATGCTGTTGTCATCCTCGTGAGACAGCGCTCTTTTAAGCTGATCAAGATCTTCTTTAGCCTGCTCTAATTTACCTATAATCAATTCCTCGAATTCCTTTAGGTCTGTATCTGAGTATCTAGCTTCTGCCATGTTTTTTACTTTAAGTAATTAATCTTTCGTCAACGTCACCAATGTACTTACTCCTTCGGCCAAATCAATTTGGACTCCCTCTTCAATTTCATCAACGAAATTCATTGACACCGTGAGTGTTTCGGCGCAAATATAATTTAAATTCCTTTCTAAGGCGGAGGTGATTTCAGCCTCTTTTTTCACATCAATTCTAATCTTATCCGTGACTTCAAGTCCAGAATCTTTACGAAGGTTTTGTATCCTATTCACAAATTCTCTTGCCATTCCCTCAGCGGCAAGTTCATCATCGATACTTATATCCATGGCCACAGTGAGATTTCCATCAGAACTCACTAGCCAGCCAGGAATATCTTCGGAAGAAATCTCAACATCTGCCAGTAACAATTCCGTTTCAACACCTTCGAGTTCAACTAAAAGCTTTCCTTTTGACTCAATTTCAGAAATAGATTCTTGACTCAACTCTGTAATAAGGGTTGAAATCGCCTTCATTTGCTTGCCAAAACGTGGTCCAAGGGTCTTGAAATTTGGCTTGATTTTCTTAACTAAGACATTCGAATCACTATCCAAGTATACCAATTCCTTCACATTAACTTCAGAGAGAATTAGCTCTTCTACTTTTTCTAAATGCTCTTTGAATTCGATGTTTAAAATTGGCACCATTATTTTACGAAGCGGTTGCCTTACACGGATTCTCTCCTTTTTTCTCAATCCGAGGACTAGGGAAGAAATTCGTTGGGCTACATCCATTCTCTTTTCCAAATCAGAGTCTATAGCATCATGATTTGGCTTAGGGAATTTTGCGAGATGTACTGACTCATAGTCCATTCTATTTGTGACTTCATTTAAATCTAAAAACAGCTGATCCATATAGAACGGTGCGATCGGAGAGCCTAAAATTGCCACTGTTTCCAAGCATTCATAAAGTGTTTGGTAGGCTGAAATTTTGTCGTTGGTGTAATCACCTTTCCAAAACCTTCTTCTGCATAACCTGACATACCAGTTACTAAGTTGATCTACTACAAAGTTTTGGATCAATCTACCGGCCTTTGTTGGTTCAAAAGTCGAGTAAGCCTCATCAACTTGGATAATTAAAGAATTCAATCCAGAAATAATCCATCGATCAATTTCCGGTCTATCATTTATTGCAATATAGTTTTCCTTAAAACTGAATTTATCAATTTTAGCGTAAAGTCCAAAAAACGAGTATGTATTAAATAAAGTTCCAAAAAATTTACGCTGTACTTCTTGAATTCCTTCGGTATCAAAACGAAGATTATCCCAAGGTTGAGCGTTCGTAATCATATACCATCTTGTGGCATCTGGCCCATACTCTTTTAGTGTTTCAAATGGATCGACAGCATTTCCTAAACGCTTAGACATTTTCTGTCCATTTTTATCTAAGACCAAGCCATTTGAAACCACATTTTTAAATGCAACTGAGTCAAAACACAAGCTAGCTATAGCATGCAGTGTGTAAAACCAGCCTCTAGTTTGATCTACACCCTCTGCAATAAAATCAGCAGGAAAAGCTTTATTTGAATCAATAAGTTCTTTGTTCTCGAATGGATAATGCCATTGCGCATAGGGCATAGAGCCAGAATCAAACCACACATCAATAAGGTCTGATTCACGATGCATTGCTTGTCCTGAAGGAGAGCATAAAACCAGCTCATCGACATAGTGTTTGTGTAAATCTACTTGGCCATAATTCTCTTTAGAAAAATCTCCAATATTAAATTTATCAAATGGATTTGAACTCATCAATCCTGCTTCAACAGATATTGAACATTCATTTTTTAATTCTTCAATAGATCCAATACACTTTCTTTCAGAACCATCTTCTGTCGACCATATCGGAATAGGAATTCCCCAAAACCGAGATCGTGAAAGGTTCCAATCATTTAGATTCTCCAACCAATTGCCGAACCTCCCCGTGCCAGTGCTGGCTGGTTTCCAATTGATAGTGTTATTTAGTTCTACCATTCTATCTCGACCATCCGTGGCCTTGATAAACCAAGAATCGAGAGGGTAGTACAATATCGGTTTGTCAGTTCTCCAGCAATGCGGGTAATTGTGCGTGTACTTTTCAACTTGGAATGCTTTGCCCTCTTCCTTCAGGCGAATAGCAATAAGCACATCGGCAGATTTATCAGGCACTTGGTCGTCGGCAAAGTATTCGTTTTTAACATACATGCCGGCTAAATCACCCATGGCACTTACAAACCTCCCCTGTAAATCAACAAGAGGAACAGCATTACCATTTCCGTCATCGATCAACATTGGAGGGACCCCTGCTTCTTTTGCAACTCTGGCGTCATCTGCTCCAAAGGTTGGGGCCAAATGGACTATTCCAGTACCATCTTCAGTAGTCACAAAATCTCCAGCAATCACTTGGAATGCTTTTTCTGGTGATTCCATTGGTAGCGTATACGGCAACAATTGTTCGTATCTCATCCCAACCAAATCGGCACCTTTACATCTCCCTATGATTTCAAATTCATCCTTCCCTTCAGTAAAATGAGCGTTCAGAAGTGCTTCAGCCAAAATCACAGTCATGACTTGGTCGGTATATCGATTTCTCGAGTTAACAAACACATAATCTACCTTTGATCCAACCGCCAAAGCTGTGTTAGAAGGTAATGTCCAAGGTGTAGTTGTCCAAGCTATGAACCCAGCATTTTCATTCAACTGAAAGCCTTGGTCGACAAACTTTTCGGCAACAGATCTACTTGCTGCTTCAATTTGAAATATGGCTACGACTGTAGTGTCTTTCACATCTCGATAAGACCCCGGTTGATTGAGTTCATGGGTGCTCAAGCCAGTTCCGGCCTTCGGTGAATAGGGTTGTATGGTATATCCTTTGTAAATTAAATTCTTATCGAAAAGCTGCTTCAGAAGCCACCAAACTGACTCCATGTATTTTGGTTCATAAGTGACATAAGGGTTCTCCATATCCACCCAATACCCCAATTGCCTGGTCAACTCATTCCAAACATCGGTGTATTTCATTACAGCTTTTCGACAGGCATCGTTGTATTCTTCGACACTGATCTTTGTGCCAATATCTTCTTTGGTGATGCCGAGTTCCTTTTCAACTCCGAGTTCAACAGGCAGTCCATGGGTGTCCCATCCAGCTTTTCTCAGTACTTGTTTCCCTTTTAGGGTCTGATAGCGACAAAACAAATCTTTAATTGTTCTGCCCATGGCATGGTGAATTCCAGGCATTCCATTCGCTGAAGGAGGGCCTTCGTAAAACACGAATTGTTCAGCTTCATTTCTGGTAGAAATGCTTTTCTTAAAAATGTCGTTTTCTTCCCATCTTTTCAAGATTGTAGAAGCGGACTTGCTCAGATCGATTTGGGAATATTCTTTATAACTCATGGTGAATCAGCAAACTTTAAGGGCGCAAAGATAAGGTTTTTGGCGCTTAAATTGGGGAAAGGAATCGCTCAATTCCTTGCTGGGTCTCCGCTAGCGAAAGCCATATAATTCCACAAAATCGTGTGTAAAACTTTAAATGCACTGCTTATATGCAAGGAGCATTAATAGGACTTTTACCATAAGGCGAATGGTCAACTAGCTGAAAGAAGCCTAGAATGATAATTCTAGTGGAATTTTTGAAGGTTCAAGAGCATTGCAAGTGTTCAATTCAGAAGTTTTCTTTCTCGATCAAAACGCCTCAATTAATTGCCTTTACCAGACAAAACCAATTCCATGAAAGTCATTACTTTCAATCCTTCTTTACGATTCCTTAGACCAACAAGATTGTTTCAATCTTTATGTCTCTTGTTCGTCGCCTTTTCTATTTCTCAATCTACATACGCCCAACTCAGCGTAGACCCTACAGCTACTAATGCTGCTATCATCAATCAAATTGAGGGCTCTGGATTGATTATTTCAAACATGACTGTTACTGCTGGTCAGGGCAATCAATACGGGCTCTTCAGCAATGGTGGAACAACCAATATAGGCATTGACGAAGGGGTAATATTCTCTACTGGAAATATCGCGAGCGCAGCAGGGCCGAACACTTCCGGCTCTCGAACTACCGCATACGGTGATTACTATCTCGATGCAGATATTACTGATGCCAGTATTTCTCCACTCGCTACAAATGACGTTGTTGTTATTGAATTTGATGTAATTCCGAAGTGTGACACCATGCAAATTGACTTTGTTTGGGCTTCTGAAGAATACCCTGAATATGTCTGTAGTCCTTTCAACGATGCTTTTGCCTTTTTTGTTAGTGGCCCTGGAATTGCTGGCCCATACAGTGGGGGTGCTGAAAATTTCGCTGTCCTTCCTAGTGGTGACCCGATTGCGATTGGTTCTATAAACAATGGTGCTGGAGGAGGATACGACCCAGCGGATTGTTACAGTGTTTCCAATGGAGCTCTATACGTTGACAACGTTGGAGGTACGACGATTGAATATGATGGATTTACGGTACCTCTTTCGGCTAAAGGAGTAGTAATTCCGTGCGAAACCTATCACATCAAATTCGTAATTGCAGATGCTGGTGATGACCAATGGGATAGTGCCATCTTCTTGGAGAGTTTTTCATGTCCAGGACAGACAGTAGACATCCAACTAGACCCTATTTTCTTCAACCCAACTGAAGGGTGTGCTGTTGGACTATACTCCTTTGAACGGACTGGCGACACCACCATTCCTCTAGATGTTGACCTCACTTTCGGAGGTACAGCTACCATGGGTGATGATTATAATAATCAACCTAGTTCGATAACATTTGCAGCAAACCAAACTCAAATATTTGGATTGATAAGTGGGGTTGCCGACATGATTGTTGAGGGCACAGAAACCATAGAAATCACAGCGGAATGGATGATTTGTACGGAAGTCTTGACTAGTAATGTCACGATTGAACTCTTTGATCCCGAAGTCAACATTACCTGCCCGCCAGATATTGTCCAATCTACGAGTCCTGGGGCGTGTACGGCCCAAGTTATATGGACTCCTCCATCCTTTACAACAACCTGTTCTTCAGTTTCATTTTCACGGATTGATGGCACTGGACTAAACTCTGGAAATCTCTTTCCAGTAGGGACGTATACCATTGAATATGAGGCGAATGCAGGGGGAGCCACAGATTATTGCTCCTTCGACATAACGGTTTTTGACGGAGCGGGACCTCAAATTACTTGCCCAGCGGATGAATCCGTTACCGCCGTAGGATTAGCCTGCGATGCCTTTGTAAGTGTTGATCCGCTTATTGCAACAGATGCCTGCGGCACCGTTGCTTCAATTGTGAATGACTACAATGGCACAGCTGACGCCAGTGATACATACCCAATTGGTACTACTGCTATTGTATGGACTGCCACAGATAATCTAGGAAACACCTCCAACTGCACCAGTTATGTAGAAGTGTTCGAAAGTGGCGGAAGTCCAAGTATGATTTGCCCTGCCGATATCACTGTAAACAACGACCCCGGGCTGTGTGAGGCAAACGTCACCGTTGCTGCTCCAACACTTTCAGGAAGCTGCGGCTATAGCTCTGCAACCAATGACTATAACGGAACGGGTAATGCTAGTGACACCTACCCCGTCGGAACAACAACAGTCACATGGACCGCAAGTAATGGTAGCGGCGGAAGCACGAGTTGTACAATGGATATTACCGTTGTTGATGCTGAGTTGCCAACCCTTTCTTGTCCACCAGATGTTATTCAAGGCCCCGACCCCGGGTCTTGTGGAGCAACAATTTCAATTCTTCCCGCTACAGTTGTGGGAGCATGCACGGAAATCGACTTCAACAACTTTGAGTTTAGCGCTGGAATATGGAATGACGGAGGATCTGACGCTAGTTTAAGCAATTACGGCAGTCCATTTGCAAATGGAGTTGATGCTTTCAGACTAAGAGACAATAGCGGGTCGAGTAATATTACAACTGATCAACTAGACCTGACAGGATACAATTTAGCAATAATCGACTTCTCATTTTACCTTTCTAGTTTTGAGTTTGGAGAAGACTTCTTCTTGGAGGTTGAAATCGATGGGGGAGGATATCAACAAATAGGAAATTGGGTTAGAGCAGGCACATACGCTAATAACACTAGATACGACATCAGCATTGATTATCTAGCGACTTACACCAATGATGTGGTGTTTAGGTTTAGGTGTGATGCGAGTGATGACAATGATTACGTATATATAGATGATGTTCGAATCACAGCATGCAGTAGTGACGACAATTGTGGAATTGTTTCATTAGTAAATGACTACAATGGAACAGGAGATGCTTCGGGCTTCTATCCTCCAGGAACGACCTATGTAACATGGACAGTTGTAGACGGAGGAGGGAATACTGATTCTTGCATCCAGCAAATTGATGTCACTAGCGCAGATCCAACTCCTCCAGTGGCCGTTTGTCAAGACATCACGATTCAGCTTGATGGAACCGGAAATATCAGTATCACTCCTGCTTCAATAGACGGCGGATCAACAGATAATTGCGGAATTGCAAGTATGAGCGTTAGTACAGCTGACTTCACTTGCGCGAATATTGGTAGCAATTTTATTACCCTTACAGTAACTGACTATGGAGGGAATACAGACACTTGCATAGCAGAAGTTATTATTGAAGACACAGAAAAACCAATTGCTGTATGTCAAAATGCTGTAGTTCAACTTGATGCTACTGGAAATATTACTGTTGATCCTGTCTTATTAGATGGAGGAAGCTTTGATAATTGTGCTGTTACAACGTATTCTTTAGATGTCTCCACCTTTGACTGCGGTGACATTGGAGATGTTGCGGTAATACTGACTATTGAAGATCAAAGTGGTAATTCTGCCATTTGTCCAACTACCATTACTGTTGAAGATGTACTTGCGCCATCTGCTTTGTGTCAAAACATAACTATTCAGTTAGATGGGACTGGGAATGCATCAATTGTTGCTGCTGATGTTGACGCTGGGTCAACTGACAACTGCGGTGTAGCAAGCAGTTCAATAGATGTCTCAAGCTTCGACTGCGGAGATATCGGCCCAAATTCTGTCACACTTTCAGTGACGGATATCAATGGAAACACCGGGACTTGTGTCGCTACTGTTACTGTTGAAGAAACTACAGATCCCATTGCTGTTTGTCAAGATATCACCATCCAACTAGATGCTTCTGGAAATGCTACTATAGTGGCAGCAGATTTAGACGGTGGATCTTCAGACAATTGCGGTTCCGTATCACTTAGTGCAAGCCAGACTAGCTTCGACTGCGGTGATGTAGGTGGTAATTCCGTAGTCCTAACAGTGACCGATGCTTCCGGAAACTCAGATTCATGTAGCGCAAACGTAAATGTGGAAGACAACATTCCTCCTACGGCTATCTGTCAAAATATAACTTTGCAGTTAGATGGGGCTGGCACTGCGACTCTAGACCCTGACGATGTAGACAATGGATCATCCGATAACTGTGGTATTGATAGTTTTTCTGTTGATATTGACACTTTTGACTGCTCAAATCTCGGAGCAAACGCGGTTATTTTCACAGTAACTGATGAAGAAGGAAATACTACCGACTGTCCTTTCACAGTTACAATTGAAGACCCAATTGCACCAACAGCTTTATGTCAAGACATAACAGTTCAGTTGGATGCTGCTGGCAACGCTACTATTATTCCTGCTGATGTTGATGGTGGATCTACTGATAATTGTGCAATCACTAGCTCTTCACTCGACATATCGGCTTTTGATTGTTCTGATTTAGGTGGAGTTGTAGTCACTTCAGTCTCTGGGTACGAAGTTCAAGTAAAGATTAATGCTATTAGTATTAATCCTGCTACTATGTCTTGTCCTTTTGGATACAACTATACTGTTAATCTAGAATATGATGTGACTATTTCAGGAGTTGGAGCTCCTGCTTCATTAAGCACATTGCAAGGTACTGTTGGATGTGGGCCAAATTCTCACTTCTTCAACATGCCAAATACTGGTGGGTCTGGAGTTGTTGTTTCTGCCAACGATTACACAGCACAAACTGATTGCGCCACAGCGAGTCCTGAGTCATTAGGTTGCAACACGATTACTCTACAAATAGAGGGCCCTGGTATTCCTAATCAATTTATCGTTGTTCCTAGTAATATTGTTCCTGTCGTTCTCACTGTAACAGATGCTGATGGGAACTCTGATTCATGCACTGCTAATGTCACGGTTGAAGATAACTTGGCACCAACAGCAGTCTGTCAAAACATAACTGTTCAGCTTGACGGATCTGGTGCTGTGACTATCGCTGCTGGTGATATCAATAACGGATCTTCTGACAACTGTGGTATCGCTTCGCTTTCTCTTGACATCACTTCTTTTGATTGTACGGATGTTGGTCCAAACACGGTTACCTTGACTGTTACCGATGATAACGGCAATACCGATACTTGTACTGCTACTGTTACTGTTCAAGACACCGTTGATCCTGTCGCTGTTTGTCAAAACATAACTGTTCAGCTTGACGGGTCTGGTTCTGTGACTATCGCTGCTGGCGATATCGATGGCGGATCTTCTGACAACTGCGGTATCGCTTCGCTTTCTCTTGACATCACTTCCTTTGATTGTACGGATGTTGGTCCGAACACTGTCACTCTTACTGTTACCGACGATAACGGTAATACGGATACTTGCACCGCTACAGTTACTGTTCAAGACACCGTTGATCCTGTCGCTGTGTGTCAAAACATAACCGTTCAGCTTGACGGATCTGGTGCTGTTACTATCGCTGCTGGTGATATCAATAACGGATCTTCTGACAACTGTGGTATCGCTTCTTTGAGTTTAGACATCACTTCCTTTGATTGTACGGATGTTGGACCTAACACTGTGACTCTTACTGTTACTGATGATAACGGCAATACTGATACTTGTACCGCTACAGTTACGGTTCAAGACACTGTTGATCCTGTTGCTGTGTGTCAAAACATAACCGTTCAACTGGACGGATCTGGTTCTGTTACTATCGCTGCTGGTGATATCGATGGAGGCTCTTCTGACAACTGTGGCATCGCTTCGCTTTCTCTTGACATTACTTCTTTTGATTGTACGGATGTTGGTCCGAACACGGTTACCTTGACTGTTACCGACGATAACGGTAATACTGATACTTGTACTGCTACTGTTACTGTTCAAGATACTGTTGATCCTGTTGCTGTTTGTCAGAACATAACCGTCCAGCTTGATGGATCTGGTGCTGTGACTATCGCAGCTGGGGATGTTGATGGCGGCTCTTCTGACAACTGTGGTGTCGCCTCGCTTTCTCTTGACATCACTTCCTTTGATTGTACTGATGTTGGACCAAACACTGTCACTCTTACTGTTACTGATGATAACGGTAACACCGATACTTGTACTGCTACTGTTACGGTTCAAGATACTGTTGATCCTGTTGCTGTTTGTCAAAACATAACTGTCCAGCTTGATGGATCTGGCTCTGTTACTATCGCGGCGGGTGATGTTGATGGCGGTTCTTCTGACAACTGTGGTATCGCTTCGCTTTCTATTGACATCACTTCTTTTGATTGTACGGATGTTGGACCTAACACTGTCACTCTTACTGTTACCGATGATAACGGTAACACCGACACTTGTACTGCTACTGTTACGGTTCAAGACACTGTTGATCCTGTCGCTGTTTGTCAAAACATAACCGTCCAGCTTGACGGATCTGGTGCTGTAACTATCGCTGCTGGTGATATCAATAACGGATCTT
>Ga0222689_1000178_pt1 | contig 27312 bp, 23 predicted proteins | sample AntAcemetage1231_FD_179838 | JGI IMG/M metagenome (GOLD analysis project Ga0222689, IMG submission 179838) | Saline water microbial communities from Ace Lake, Antarctica - #1231 | ecosystem: Environmental > Aquatic > Non-marine Saline and Alkaline > Saline | place: Antarctica: Ace Lake...
ATCATCTCTCAGCCATTAGACGTAATCGTTGAATGTGCTGGTGATGCTCCTGATTATGCTGAAGTTGAAGCAATGGATAACTGCTCAACATTCGAAATCAATGTTTCAGATGAATACCTATCAGGTCCAGACGACTGTGGTAACTATGTGAAGCAGGTTACTTATGTAGCTGTTGATGCATGTGACAACCCAAGTGAGCCTGTAAGCTACACTATCACTGTTCTAGATACTACTGATCCAGTTCTTGTTGGACTTCCATCAGAAACTCTAGTACTTGATTGTGAGGCTGAAGTTCCAGCTCCTGCTAACGTAACTGCTACTGACAACTGCGACAATGATGTTGAAGTTGAATTCAGCGGTGATGTATTAATTGGTGATCTTCCTCCAGTAGGTTCTTCAGCATTCTGTGCACTTAGCACTCCAGAAGGTCCTTCATGTGACAACAACAACCCATGGTCTGTACACTTGTTCGGATTCCCTGCAGGTATTGAGTTCTTTACTACTGTAAGTGGTTCTTGGACTGAGTATCCTGATGGATCTGCTCATATTTCAGCTCAAGTTGTAAGTTCAGCATACCCTGACGGTGGATTGGAAGTTGATGTATGGTTCGAGAATGGAATGGATTGGGCTGCATGGTCTAACCAAGGATTCCCGACTAACTACAAGGATGATTGTGATCAAGCTGGTGACGAGTATTTGAACTGGATGTATTACATCATGGTTGCTGGTGAAGCTACTATGACTGGTACAGGTAGTCTTGCTGGTACTTTCTTGAATCTATCACATGCTCCTGCTAACCATTACTACGGATACCAAGTTGGTAACGGTGGTAATAACATGAACTCTAACTACGGTAACGGCGGTTGGTTCAGTGCAAATGGCGAATTGGTTGTAAACCAAGAGTCTTATTCGATTAACGGTTTAAGTGGTGACTTTGCATTCGATCAAGATTGCTGCCCACAATACCAAATCGAGCGTACTTGGACTGCAACAGATTGCACAGGTAACACTGTTTCATTCACTCAGTTGATCTCATTTGATGAGCTTCCTGAAGGAAATGGTAAGCCAGCAATTGGTGGTAACCTAGAAGCGTTCAATACTGTTAGCAAGCAAGATATCTTCGGTCTTCAATTGAAGAGCTATCCTAATCCTGCGGTAAACACTGCGATCCTTGAGTTCGCTAATGATGTGACTGAAAGAGTTACAGTTGAAGTGTTTGATATCGCTGGAAACAGAATAGTTACCTTGTTCAACCAAGAAGCTGAAAACGGTGTTGAATACCGTCTAGAGCTTGATGCTAGAAACTTGGCTAACGGAATGTACTTCTACAGATTAACAACTCCTACTTCAGTGAAAACTGAAAGGTTGATAATCCAGAAGTAATCTTCTTAGAAATAGAATTAAAAGCCCCTTGCTTCGGCAAGGGGCTTTTTTGTGTTCATATACTATCTAGATTCTGGTTTTCCCTTGCTTGATAATTAAGGGAAGGCACTATATGAATCAATACTTTCAGTCAAAAGAAAAGGGTCAATCCATTGGATTGACCCTTCTTTTATATCATTTGATACTATTTTTCAATTCACGCTTGTAGCATCTAATTCAATCAAGCTTAAACTGACTCTATCACCATTGCACTTGCTCCACCGCCGCCGTTACAAATACCTGCTCCGCCATAACGGGCATTGTTTTGTTTGAGCACATGAAGTAAAGTCACTATAATTCTAGAACCAGAATTGCCTAGTGGATGTCCCAATGAAACGGCTCCTCCATTGATATTAACTTTCGCAGGATCAAGGTTTAAAGCTTGGTTATTGGCAATGCTCACTACAGAGAATGCTTCATTTACTTCCCAGAATTCAATTTGGTCAGTCGTTAGACCAGCTTTCTTAAGTGCTTTTGGAATCGCTAAAGAAGGTGCGGTAGTAAACCATTCTGGAGCTTGAGCAGCATCAGCATTACTCAACACTTTAGCCAAAGGCTTCAATCCAAGTTCATCCGCTTTTGATTTGCTCATTAAAACTAGAGCAGATGCACCATCATTCAAGGTTGACGCATTGGCAGCTGTAATGGTTCCTTCTTTGTCGAAAACTGGACGAAGACCTGGAATTTTCTCCATCATAACATTTTTATATTCCTCATCTTCAGAAATCACAACAGGATCGCCTTTTCGCTGAGGAACACTCACTGGTACAATTTCATCCTTGAACTTTCCATTCTCCCATGCCTTTGCTGAGCGACGGTAAGATTCCATTGCGAAATTATCTTGTTCTTCTCTTGAGATATTCTTTTCTTTAGCACATAACTCAGCACAATTACCCATATGAACTCGGTTATAGACATCTGTTAAACCGTCTTTAACCATTCCATCGATGAGTTTGATATCGCCCAACTTCTGACCCGTTCTCGCACTCATGTAATGTGGAACCTGGCTCATATTCTCCATTCCCCCGGCAACTACGATATGGTTATCTCCTGATTTTATTGATTGCACTGCAAGAGCTATTGACTTCATTCCAGACGCGCAAACTTTATTCACCGTTGTACAAGGAACATGATCGCCTAAACCCGCTTTAATAGCTGCCTGTCTCGCTGGTGCTTGTCCTAAGTTCGCTTGTAACACGTTACCCATGAAAACCTCATCAATCATTGATGGCTTCACTCCTGCTCTTTCGACAGCAGCTTTAATTGCGATTGCACCTAATTCAGTTGCCGACACACTAGACAAAGCTCCTAAGAAGGAACCTATTGGTGTTCTCACGGCAGATACTATGACTACTTCTTCCATGTTTTCGAGATTGTTATTCATTTAAACGGGGCAAAGTTAAGGATTACTTAATTGCCGAGAACTTCTGTTTATTCCTTCTCAAATTTCTTCAAATGATAAAAAATGTCAAAATGACTATGTAATTAAAATAATTCGGCACTGAATTTGTTATACCCATAACGACATATTAACTCATCATTTGGTTTTGGTTTTGGTTAATAGTTATTTTGGTTAAGGTTTAGGAATCTCCCGGAAACGTCCGGGAGATTTTTTTTGATTCAAATTTTAACCATCTTGCCGATACAATGAAGAAAAATATTTTTGGTCAGTATATTATCTTAAAAAATCTTTTAGTTAAGATTGTAGGAATTATGTCTTACCCAGGTTTTCAATGGGTGAACAAGCTGAAAGTTGAAGGGGCAGAAGTACTTTCTAAGCTCCCTGAGCGAGGAGTTGTTTTCGTCTCCAACCATCAAACTTACTTCGCCGATGTAGTGGGAATTTATCATGGTATCATGAGCGCCCTAGTCGGTAAGCCGAATAACACAAGGTTTCCTGGTTTTCTTTTTAAATCCAAACACAACATGTATTTCATTGCAGCTGAAGAAACGATGAAATCTGGATTTCTGCCAAAACTATTTCGATACGGAGGTGCGGTGACCATCAAACGCACTTGGAGGGAAAAAGGTGAGTCTATCAGTCGAGAAGTGAATCCAAAAGACACTGAAAAAGTTAACAGGGCTATTAAAGACGGTTGGGTCATCACCTTTCCGCAAGGCACTACTTCTCCTTTTGTACCTGGAAGAAAAGGGACAGCCCACACTATTTTAGATCAGCATCCAATTGTAGTTCCGGTAGTCATTAATGGTTTTCGTAGGGCCTTTGACAAAACCGGATTGCGCTTCAAGAAAAAGCATACCGAACTCCAAGTCAAGTTTAAATCCCCTATAGAATATAGCATTTCGGATACGGTTGACGATCTTCTCCAAAAGATTATCATTGCTATCGAACAAAGTCCTGAGCACTTAAAAGTGAAAGAAGTGTAACCAAGTATTCTGAAGCTTCGTATCAGACCATGTAAACAATTTCTTATTATCTGTGTATTCTACATGAACTTCTATTTTCCTAACCGATTAATTGTGAATAGATGTTGGAATATTATAAGAACGTTCTTGGGAAAGTGAGTTTTGATCCCATGTTATTTAGAAAGGAATTGCGTAAAGCATTTCGACATTTAATGGACGAAGAGAGAGTTGAGCTGAGAGATTGGCTCAAGAAAAGTTCCATTTTGTAAGTAAGACTAAATTACCTAAACATTGTAAAGCCTCCTATCAGGGGGCTTTTTGCATTGCTGAAAAATCGCTGACTCGCAGCGCTTAGCATCAAAACGACTACGCTGAAAGGAAAGCTCAAAAATCACTGAAATAATGGTAGAAATTCATCGCTATAGTAGAAACACATAAATCAAAATCCTATGAAAAAGCTAATGATTATCTGCCTGATTGGATTGTTGATGAATTCCTGTTCATCTGACAAGAAACCAAGTCAAAACGAACTTGAAGTAAAGCACCGAGCTTTAATTCAGAGGACAATTCAAAAAAATGCTGTTATCGGAGAATACCGAGAATACTTGAATTCTTTGGGAGACAGAATAGAACTCATGGTTCAAAAAGAAATGGGAATGACACCTATGTTGGACGGTGTTAGCGGAAAAGATGCCATGATCAATCAATTGGATCAACTGGACGAAATCCTCGACAAGCAACGGTACAAGCTAGCCTTGTTGGAAGAAGGAATTCGCGGTCAAGAAATGGGCATTGCAACACTAAAAGTACAAGTACAGCAGATGGAGGAAGCGCTCAATCAAAAGCTCGACTTCATAAGCGAATTGCAATCGGAATTGTGCGAAAATAGGATAGTGATTTCCTTGATGGACAAAGAGATTCAGCGGAAAGAGGACAGCCTCTTCCTTAAAGAGCAGGAGCTTAACAAAGCATGGTTTGCCTATGGAACTTTTGAAGAACTCGAAGAAAACGAAGTGCTCGAAAAAAGAGGTGGGCTGTTAGGTATTGGCGCTGTGAAAGCGTTGAAACCAGAATTCAATCCGGGCTATTTCACTGAGGTAGATATACGAACTCTGCGTGAAATTCCGATTCTGGCCGCCAAAGCACAATTGGTTTCGAATCACCCAGAATGTTCTTATGAGTTTCATGGTGACAAAACCGTTTCCTCACTCGTCATAAACGATCCTGAAGAATTCTGGAAATTAAGTCGACACTTGGCAATCGTGGTAAAATAATATTCTCCCTTCAATGAAAAGGGTCCTGTCGCGGGGTGAAAGGCAGAAACATCGGTTTCTGCCTTTTTTCAATTATTTCTTAAGCAATGATAAGAATGGAGTCGGCACTTTAGTCTTAACATCTATTCTCTCACCTGACTTCGGATGAGTAAAACTGATAGAGAATAAATGCAAACAAGGATGAGCTAGTGGATTGGTTTTGGCTCCATAGCGTTTATCTCCGGCGATTGCACAGCCTCGTAATGCACATTGAGCTCTCAATTGACCCTTGAAATAATCCACAGGACTTAATTTGAGCAAAGAGAATCCACCTCCGGTTTTCATCACTTGATAATCTACAATAGCTTCTTTTCCTTTCCCAGCTTCGAAGCCCTTAAATAAACCGATGGAATTCACTTTAAGATGGTGCATCCAACGGCCCTTTTCCTCTCTTAACTTCCCCTCAACAATGGCGTAGTGCCTATACTTTAAATTAGCTTCTTCCCTGAGGGATCGAGATGTCTTCAACCCAATCCCAATAATCATCAGTCCTGATTCCTTTTTATCAACCCTGTTCAACACGGTATAAACCTCATCACCATTCTTTTGTCTCAAATACTTGATCATGTTGTCTGATGCGCTGGCTATTTTCGATCCGCTTTTCAGTGCCGGTACACCAACTGGTTTCTCGAAAACACAAACCATCTCATCTTCAAACATTACCGGATAAACTGCAGATTTGTTGTTATCCTGCTGAGATAAATCTATGATGGTAATGATTTGTCCTTTCTTTATGGCAATCGTCGGAAGCTTGGCTGTATTTCCATCAACAGCTATTACGCCTGATTTGATCAGCTTTCGCGCACGATTTGAAGAGCAATTTCCACGCAAAGCCATCACTGCTTCTAGTAGACTTTTGTAGTCAGAGCTCACTTCCATTTTTTCTTTCATAGTACAAAGATAATCTCTCTTTCTTCTGTCCGAAATTTGTTTGAACTTGCAAGCATGAATATTCCGGTTTCAGAGCTAAAAAGGGTCGTTGTGATTGGTGGCGGGTTTGCAGGTTTAGAGTTTGCAAAGAAACTGAGAAATAAGCGATTTCAAGTCATACTTCTCGATAAACACAACTACCATACTTTTCAGCCTTTGTTGTACCAAGTTGCAACGGCGGGATTGGAGCCTGACAGCATAGCCTTCCCTCTTAGAAAGACTTTTCGTGATTATCCCAATTTGTTGTTCAGGATGGCGGAGGTGGAGCGCATTGATACTGCCAGGAATTGCATCCACACAAACATCGGTGAACTTGAGTTCGATTACCTTGTCATTGCCAGCGGAAGCAAGACTAATTTTTTCGGAAATTCAGAAATTGAAGCTTTCAGTCTTCCAATGAAGACAATCCCGCAAGCTTTAAATATCAGAAGTGCCTTACTCCAGAATTTGGAAGATGCCTTGAATTCTCAAGACCTCAAAGAGAGGCAAGCGCTGATGAGTGTGGCAATTGTTGGAGGTGGACCAACGGGTGTGGAATTGGCAGGAGCATTAGCAGAGTTAAAAGCTCATGTGCTACCCGCTGATTATCCGGATTTGGATGTCAGACAAATGGAAATTCACCTTATCGAAGCAGCGCCTAAACTTCTCGCAGCCATGAGTGATGAAGCAGCACAAAAGTCTGTAGAATTTTTAGAGAAGCTCGGGGTGAAAATTTGGTTGGATAGCTTTGTTAAGAGCTACGATGGAAAAACGATTACCACGCAAAAAGGTGTGAAAATCGAAAGCTATAATTTGATTTGGGCTGCCGGTGTTAAAGGGAATTTCATCCCCGGAATTCCAGAAACCAGTCAATTGCAAAATGGTAGGATTGCAGTGAATGACATAAACGCCGTGCTCGATACTAGTAATGTTTTTGCCATTGGGGATGTAGCTCAAATAACGAATCATTCCGAGGGGAAAGGTCATCCGATGCTAGCACAGGTTGCCATCCAACAAGGAAAGAATTTAGCTATGAATCTGGAAAGAATGAATCAAGGGACTCCTACCCTTCCTTTTCAGTACAAAGACCCGGGTACTATGGCAACAATAGGCAGAAATAAAGCCGTTGTCGATTTGCCCTCTTGGAAAACACAGGGTGCTTTTGCTTGGTTTATTTGGATGTTTGTGCACGTACTTGCCTTGGTGGGCTTCAGAAACAAACTAGTTGTTCTTGCCAATTGGGCCTACAACTACTTGAAATATGCTCGTGACATTCGCTTGATAATCAGGCCTTACATCAAGGTAAAGCCTGAAGCAAAAAATCCAGAAGGCTGAATTATTTTGACTTTTCCTTTTTGCTCGATGCTTTTTTCTGGCTGAATTCTTCTGCCATTTTCACTGCATTGTATGCGCTCAACAATCCTCCAGTAATGGATATTTTTTTGAACTTCACTTCTTTGGAGTGACCTGGAAGCACGCACTTACTGTCGCCATAGTATTCGAATGAATTCACAATAATACTCCTCAAGTCTTTGGCACTCAAGCTCGGGTAATAAGACTTGACAAGAGCTGCAACACCTGCGACCAATGGACTTGCCATACTTGTGCCACTTTGGGCTTTGTACGTATTACCAGGCATGGTGGAATATATATCTTCACCTGGTGCGAAAATATCTACTGACTTTCTACCGTAATTACTAAAGGAGGCTATAAAATTTGGCTTGCCCCTCCATGAGCTTGCTCCGACTTCGATCCACACTTGGCTTGTCTCTCTTGTTTCCTCGTCAACGGGATTTGGGAAATTATCAGATTTGTCGTTATTCCTATTGCTGTTTCCTGCAGCATGCACCAATAACACTCCTTTTTCCTCGGCATATTTTACTGCTTTATCTACAGCTTTTTTATCGGGAGATAGGCTTTTACCAAAGCTCATGTTTATGATGTGAGCTCCATTATCAACAGCGTAATAAATTGAGTTTGCTATATCCTTGTCTCGTTCATCTCCTTGAGGAACGCAGCGAATTGCCATGATTTTCACATTTTCGCAGGCTCCATTAATTCCAAGATCGTTGTTTCGCACTGCACCGATTATTCCAGCGACATGTGTTCCATGATCGGCAGATGGGCCAGCCACATTATTATTCCCGTAGAATTTCTCGTTGACATTCGAGTAATCATCGCCTACTACAATCCTTGAATCAAATTCTAAATTGTAACTGTAGTTCATCACATCTTCAAAATGTGATCTTCCCTCTTCAAGTTCTGATGCTAAATTATTTTCGATGGAATAGGTCATGAACTCCTTAACAGCAGCCATAAACTCATTACTACCGTCTAGTTTTGCAACATCCTCAAGGGTATAATCATCCTTACCGCTTTCACGCTTCACCGTTGCATCACAAAGCTCATAGAAACGAAGTATTTGCTGGAATTCATCCCATTCTTGAGTACTGATTTCTACTCTTTTTTTGTACTCGGCATCCATTTTCAAGAATGCTTCGTAATCTGACTTATCAGTCCTTTTAATTTCTTTTTTAGATTTCCCCTCAAATCTGGACTTTAAGTCTTTGTAAACCCGGGTGAATTCTAGGTTGTCTTGATTGACATCTCCATTCGGCCCGCCAATAAAATTCCATCCATTTATATCATCGACGTATCCGTTTCCGTCATCATCAATTCCATTTCCTGCAATTTCGCCTTGATTGACCCAGATATTCGCTTTTAGATCTTCATGCTCAACATCAATTCCTCCGTCAATGACTGCAACTATTACTTGAGAAGATGTTTTGCCTTTAAGATAATCATAGGCTCTTTCAACTGAGGCTCCCGCTACATTTCCATTCTTCATGTCGAGTAGGTGCCAATTTTGCACTGGAGCATTTTCCATCGAATCGATCTGCGCATTTACCTGAACTGTGCATGATACAGTTAGTAGAAGAAAAAACAGGGATAGGAGAATTTTATTCATCTTTCAAAATTAAATCAAATAGCAATTATTTAACGCAAAGAAAACCCCGGAATTACTCCGAGGTTATCTACAACAACTAAACTTAACCAAACTACTGTGACATAGAATTCACAGTGCTACAAAGTTTGAATAAACAACTCACATGATTATCACGGAAATGTCAATTAGTAGATTTTAACATTTGCTGAACTTTAGACTGGAGAATTACTATGTTTAGCATTTCGTGATAGATTTGTTAAACGGATTTCTTCAATTTGGGATTATAACCACAGCTTATGAAAAAAGTTATCGTAATCGAAGATGAGGTAGACATTGCCGAACTCATCGAGCTTCATCTTGAAGATTTGGATTGCAAAGCAGAGCTCTACCACAATGGAAGAGAAGGATATGAAGCCGTTCTAAGAAATAATCCCGATTTGATTATTCTAGATGTTAATCTCCCGGAAATGAACGGCTTAGACATTTGTCGCAGGCTGAGAGCCGATAAGATAAATGTGCCAATTCTTATGCTTACAGCAAGGTCTGAAGAAATCGATAAGATACTAGGACTTGAAACTGGGGCGGATGATTATCTCACTAAACCTTTTGGTGTGAGAGAGCTGATAGCAAGGGTTAAAGCCTTATTCAGAAGAGTGGAGATCGATACCAAAACAGATGATAGCCAAGCAGAGCTAATTAGTTTTCGCAACTTAAGCATCGACAAGTCGAAGCGTAAAGTTTTGGTGAATGACAAACGTGTAGAACTCACTCCAAAAGAATTTGACCTGCTATACTTGTTGGCATCACACCCGGGGGTGACTTATGACAGAAAAGACTTGCTAAACCTTGTCTGGTCTTACGATTTTGAGGGCTATGAACACACCGTTAATTCTCACATCAATAGATTGCGTTCAAAAATAGAAAACGACCCAAACAATCCAGATTACGTTCTCACCACTTGGGGAGTTGGCTACAGATTCAATGAATCAGAATGAAATCGATTAAGAAGGATAAGTTTAGTTCGCGACTTGTACTGTTTACAGTGCTTTTCTCGGTTTTAATTGCATTCACCCTTACCTTGATTAATTACTACAGTCAGGTGAGCATCTATGAAAAAAAGGAGCTTTCTAAACTTGGGGCTATAACAAATACATTAAGTCTCAGCATCGATGGTGATGAGCTCGAGTCGCTGATTGCCAAACATCCGGGAAAAGATGCAATCCAAAGAAATGATGCTGACAGTGTCTACTTGAGTATTCATGAGTTGATTATGAAGGCCGTTTCTATCAATGAACTGAACACTAGCATCTACACTATGATGCTGGATCCATCCACCAAGAAATTTTGTTTCGGAATAACCTCAGCTGAAAATCCATATTGGAAGCATGAATATTCAGATTACCCACAGGTACTGGAAGACCGCTATGAGCTTGGCGGAACAGTCCCTCCATATTCCGACGTAAATGGAGTTTGGCTCTCGGCCTTTGCTCCTATAAAAAACAGCAAAGGAGAAACGATTTCGGTGGTGCAAGCCGATGAGCAATTTACTTCCTTCATTATGCAAGCAAGGTCAGCAGTATTCAGAAACTTGTTGATTTCCTTCATCGTGATTGGGATTATTGCCATAGTCATGATAATTACAGTGCGTTCTATTGCCTTAAAACAAGAGAAGTTAGATCAAGAGATGAGAAATCTCGAACAGATGAGGAAGGAATTGATCGCAAACGTATCGCATGATTTAAGAACCCCACTTGCTTACATTCAAGGCTACCTTGAAACGCTTTTGATGAAAAAGGACAGTCTAGATGAAGAAAGATTTAACAAATACTTGCAAACTTCACTGACTGGAACAGAGCGGCTCAAGAACTTGGTTGACGAATTGTTTGAACTTTCGAGAATTGAAAGCGGGAGTCGAAAATTAAATTATGAACCGATTAGGCTTGCAGAATTGGTTTCGGACATTGTGAATCCTTTTCGTCTAGAGGCTGCCGAAAAACAAATAGAGATCATCATTGACATTCCGCACAATTTAGATCCAGTTCGTGCGGATGTAGCCTTGTTAGATCGCGTTTTTCAAAATCTAATTAGCAATGGCTTAAAGTATTGCCGGGCAAATGATTCTATTCGTGTAACGGCTAAAAAAGACATTGACTCACAAGGAATATACATAGCTGTAGAAGACACTGGGCCTGGCATTTCTAAAGAAAACCTGCCCGCTATTTTTGATCGTTTCCAAAGAGGCGACCAATTGCACAAGCAAGGCACTGGATTGGGCTTGGCAATCGTTAAAAGTATTCTTGATTTGCACGAGTGCAGGTACGGCATTGAAAGCGAGGAGAAAAAAGGCACTAAATTCTATTTCATACTAGGCACGTATAGCGCTTAGTCATATTAAATCAAGTTTCTTTCCATAGTCAGAAATGTAAAAGTCGGGTCACGATTGCTTCAAGACTGTGACATTACCACTATCTTAGGCGGACTTAAAACTAGTACACATTGAAATCTGACCTCGAAATTGCACAAGCAGCAACGCTGCAACCTATTGTCGACATTGCTACAAAAATCAATCTCGATCCTGACATTATAGAACAATACGGCAGGTATAAAGCAAAACTTCCACTTTCATTAATTGATGAAGGAAAAGTTCAATCTTCCAATTTAATTCTAGTCACTGCAATTACCCCCACTCCGGCGGGTGAAGGCAAGACCACCACTTCAATTGGATTGACTGAAGGCTTGAATAAAATTGGCAAAAAAGCGGCTGTGGTCTTGAGAGAGCCCTCACTCGGCCCAGTTTTCGGAATAAAAGGTGGTGCTGCTGGAGGAGGATTTTCACAGGTGATTCCGATGGAAGATATCAACCTCCATTTCACCGGTGATTTTTCTGCTATCGAAAAAGCCAATAACCTTCTTTCGGCCTTGATCGATAATAACATTCAAAGCAAGACAAGAAATTTGAACATTGATCCGCGCACCATTATGTGGAAGCGTGTCATGGACATGAATGACAGGAGTCTCAGGCAAACAGTAATTGGCTTGGGAGGTACATTAAACGGTATTCCACGTGAAGATGGATTTAACATCACCCCTGCCTCTGAAGTCATGGCAATCCTTTGTATGTCAAAGGATTTAGAGGATCTGAAGACTCGACTAGGGAACATATATATCGGAAGCACATTCGATAAAAAGCCGATTTACGCCAAAGATTTGAAGGCACAGGGAGCAATGGCATTGTTGCTGAAAGAAGCGATCAAGCCTAATCTAGTGCAAACATTAGAAGGCAATCCAGCATTCATACACGGCGGACCTTTCGCTAACATTGCCCAAGGGACGAATACCATTATTGCTACAAAAATGGGCTTGTCTTTGAATGATTATGTAGTAACTGAAGCAGGATTCGGAGCTGATTTAGGAGCTGAAAAGTTCTTGAATATAAAATGTGTTGCTGCGGGATTAAAGCCTAAAGCAGTCGTTCTAGTGGCCACGATAAGAGCCCTTCGTCACCATGGAGGTGCTAAAAAAGCAGAATACAACGATGCCTCAATTGACAGAGTCAAGGCTGGAATCGTGAACCTCGAAAAGCATATCGAAAATTGCCAGAAATTTGGTTTAAATCCTGTCGTAGCAATAAATCATTTCCCGACTGACACAGCTGAAGAAATAGAATTTGTGAAATCCAGATGCGATGAGTTGGGAGTTCAATCCGTTCTTGCCAAAGGATTTGCCGAAGGTGGAAACGGAATGACTGATTTGGCGAAAGCGGTAATCAGTAGTATTGAATCAGGGAAAAACAACTTCAAAGCACTTTACGATTGGAACTTGCCGATCAAAGAAAAGATCAATAGAATTGCCCTAGAAATTTACGGTGCAGATGGAGTTGATTACGCTAAAAAGGCCGACAGCGAGCTCAAGAGAATTGATGCTTTAGGATTGTCGGGTTTACCGGTTTGTATGGCGAAAACTCAAAAGTCTTTTTCTGATGATGAACTACTAATCGGAAGGCCAACTGGTTTCAGGGTTACTGTGCGGGAATTTGAAATCGCAGCAGGAGCTGGATTTATTATTCCTATCTTAGGTAAAATGATGCGTATGCCTGGATTGCCTGAAATACCAGCATCTGAAGGAATGGATATAGACGCATCTGGAATCATTACAGGCTTGTCTTAAATGTCTTCAAAAGAAGCTGTCAAATCGTATGAGGGACTTCGGTTTTCAGAATCGAAAAAAGCGCTAGTTAATGATTTACTGGTTGAAGAGCAAAAGCTTGAAATCTTCATCAACGGCAAAGCTTTCACCACAACCATGTGCAGTCCTGGGCTAGAAAAAGAACTGGTCAGAGGACTCCTTCATGCTGAGGATATCTACAGAGGTCCAAATTCTGGAATTCAATTAACTCTAGAAAACAAAGAAGTTCATGCATTGCAGGCTTATTGCGAAATAGCCGAACAAGATCTAGGTCAAGGATATTTAAATGGTAGAAGTCTATTGTCGGTTTCTTCTTGTGGGATTTGCGGGAAGACCGAACTCGAATTTATTGATGCCAAAGAATTAGAATCCGAGCAGCGTTTCGATGCCGATCAAATTCCTAACTTATTCAATAAAATGGCAAATGAGCAACACAATTGGACGCTATCTGGAGGGAGTCATGCTGCAGCCATTTTTAATAACTCTGGGGTCTTGCTTGCTCTTGCTGAAGACATCGGAAGGCACAATGGAGTTGACAAAGCAGTAGGCCAGCTTTTGCTGAATGACAACTTGCATGAAGCTAAAATCTTGTTGGTATCCAGTCGAGTTAGTTATGAAATTGTAGCCAAATGTTTCACCGCAGGTATTGCTTGTCTGGCAGCAGTTTCAGCACCCTCTACCCTAGCCGTTGATTTTTCCAAAGAACTTGGAATATGTCTGATGGCTTTTTGCCGTGACAACCGATTTACAGTATATTCAAGACCAGACAGAATCCATTTTAAAGAATCAATCTCAGTTCGAACAGAGCAATAAGTATGGATAAGGTAGCCAAAAATCACCGCAAAGTACATATTCTTCCACCTGAAGAATACACAGGACTCGTTACTTCAACTCCTTCAGAAAAAGCAGCTGGAATACCTGGTTTAACTGCCGCTTTGAAACATCTTAGCGAAGAAATGGGATTGTGGAAAGGCTTGAAATTGATGGCTAAGGTGAATCAGAAAGATGGTATCGACTGTCCGGGTTGTGCTTGGCCTGACCCTGACCATAGATCTGTCTTAGGAGAATACTGTGAAAATGGAGCAAAGGCTATCGCGGAAGAAGCTACTAACAAGCATTGTGACGAACAGTTTTTCTTGAATCATTCTGTTGAAGAGATGAGCACTTGGTCGGATTTTAAGATTGGAAAATCAGGTCGGATTTTATCTCCTATGTATTTGGAGGAAGGCAGTTCTCATTATAGAAAAATCAGTTGGGATGAGGCTTTCGAGCTGACAGCATCTAAATTAAAATCATTGTCTTCTCCTGACGAGGCAGTTTTCTACACCTCGGGAAGAACCAGTAATGAAGCGGCATTTCTGTATCAGTTGATGGTTAGAATGTATGGTACCAACAACATGCCAGACTGTTCGAACATGTGCCATGAATCAAGCGGTGTAGGTCTGTCGGCTACCCTTGGAATTGGCAAAGGCTCAGTCACTTTAGAGGACATGTACGAGGCCGAAGTTATCATGGTCATGGGACAAAATCCAGGTACCAACCATCCTCGCATGCTATCGGCCATGCAGAAATGCAAAAAGAACGGAGGACAAATCATCCATATTAACCCTTTACCGGAAGTTGGAACCGACACATTTGTCGATCCACAAAACCCACTAGAAGTATTAAGTGGAGGTACGAAGCTCGCAGATTATTTCCTTCAACTCCGGATCAACGGGGATATCCCCATGCTCAAAATTCTAATGCGCATGTTATGGGAAAAGGAAAAAGAGCAGCCTGGAAAGGTCTTCGACTTAGATTTCATCGCTCAATACTGCGAAGGCTATGAAGAGTTCATGGAAGAGTTGGAGAAAGTAGATGTGGAAGCCTTATTGCCAGAATGCGGTCTCGAATTTCATGAACTGGAGGAAGTCGCAAGTCTACTGGCAGAAAAGAAAAAAATCATCATCTGCTGGGCGATGGGAATTACCCAACAGCGCAACGGTGTAGATAATGTAAAGGAGATAGTAAACCTCTTGCTTTTAAAGGGAAGTATTGGAAAAGCAGGAGCTGGCACTTGTCCAGTCCGTGGACACAGTAATGTGCAGGGTGACAGAACCATGGGGATTTATGAAAAACCGGCAGAAGAATTTTTAAAGTCACTCGAGAATCATTTCGAATTCACTGCGCCAAAGAACCACGGTTATGACACTGTTGATGCCATTCGTGCCATGGCAGAGCAAAAAGTAAAGCTCTTTTTCAGCATGGGAGGTAATTTCATTTCCGCGACTCCAGACAGTGAGTTTACGGGGAAGGCAATGCAAGAATGTGATTTAACGGTTCAAGTTTCGACCAAATTGAACCGTGCCCATTTAGTGACAGGTAAAAGCGCATTAATTCTGCCTTGTTTGGGAAGAACTGAAAGAGATACTCAATCTGGAAGTGATCAATTTGTGACAGTAGAGAATTCTATGGGAATTGTACACAGCAGTCGAGGTACCTATACTCCTGCTTCTAATGAATTGAAAAGTGAAGTCTCTATAGTCACTGGATTGTCCAATAAACTTTTCGGAAATTCTTCAAAAATTTGGGGTGAATTAGATGGTGATAATGATAAGATTAGAAATCATATTGAAGCTGTAATTCCTGGATTTCAGAATTACAATACTAGGGTAAGGATTCCCGGAGGATTTTATCTCCCAAACCCATCTCGAGATCGCAGGTTCTTAGCTGGCAAAGCCCATTTTTCAGTGGTAGATAATCCTCAAGTGAAGCCGACTGAGGGCAAGTATGTCTTGATGACAATTCGCAGCCACGATCAGTTTAACACAACAATATATGGACTTGACGATCGCTACCGCGGGGTGTTGAATGAAAGAAGGGTTTTGTTTATCCATCCCAAAGATGCAGATGATGCGCAATTGAAAGCAGGAGATGAAGTTGATATCGTCAGTCGTTTTCAGGGTGAAGAGAGGTTCGCACGCAAGTTTATTATAAAGCCCTATTCAATCGCTCGTTCTTGTTTAGCCACCTATTTCCCTGAGGCCAACAGTTTGGTCCCGCTAAACTCTGTAGCTAAAGACAGCAATACACCGGCTAGTAAATTTATTGAGGTAGATTTAATTAAAAGGAACTAGAGAATCTTTTCCAAGACGAGCAAATCTCTTTGTAAGGCAGTAACTACAAGCTGAATACTGTTTTTCGCACCCAATTTCTCCATCATATTGGCTCTATGATTTTCAATTGTTCGAGCACTCTTCGACATTAGTTCTGCAATTTCACCGGAGCTGTGACCGAGACCAAGATATAACAGGACCTCTTTTTCACTTTCAGTCAAGAGTTCAGTTCCAAAACCAGGGTTCGTTTTGTAGCGTTTTTTCATTCCTCTCAGCATTTTGAACGATACATTATCATTGATAAAATAACCTTTTACATGCACTTGCTTGATGGCTATTTCTAAATCTTTAGCTCCAACATTTTTTAGGAGATAGCCTACCCCACCCTTTTCAATAAAATGCACGATGTACCGGTCTAAACTGTGCTGAGACAAAGCCAGAAGTTTGATATTGGTTTTTGAACTTAGCAATTCCGCTGCTGCATAGCCATCCATGATTGGCATTTCCAAATCTAAGATGGCTACGTCAACTTCCATGCCTTCCAATATTTTATCACAAAGTTCCTTTCCATTAGGGGCATCTAAAACGACTTTAACATCTTTAAAAGAGTTAATAATCTTAACTATTCCCTGACGGACAAGGTCATGATCTTCCGCGATTGCAACACGAATCATAGTTGCCAATTTATTGTTAAACTCATGCCTTTCTTTGGTTCAGAGTACAATTCAGAACTTGCCTTAATAAAAGACACTCTACTCTCAATATTACGCAAACCCAAGCTTTTACTGTCTTTCGCAAGTTCTAAATTAAATCCTTTTCCGTTATCAGAATAGATCATTTGCCCACCCTTTTCAGATTTCAGAATAGAAATAGATATCTGAGTAGCCTCGGCATATTTAATTGTATTGCCGATTAATTCTTGGGCGATTCTGAATAATGTCAGGTGATAGCTAGAATCTTTGGGTGCCGCGCCTGGATCTAAATTAAGATTAACTTCTATTTCAGTAGTTGAGCTTAATTCATCGGCTAAATCTTCAATGGCAGCGCACACCCCAAAACGCTCCAATCCTGGAGGAAGCATAGCATGAGAAATACTTCGTATTGAAGAAATGGTCTCATCCATTTGTGATGCGAGCCTTTGAATATCTTCGTGCTGCACATTATCCCCAAGTAAGGCCTGCTTCAAGATAACTAGTCTATTGTTCACATTGTCGTGCAGTTCTTGGGCAATCCTTTTACGCTCATTTTCTTCAGATACTATACTAATACCCAGCAACTCTTCTTGTTTCTCCAGTTCTAAACGTTGCTTTTCTGCACGGTGCTTGGCTCTAGTTTTATTGTAGCTCATTGCAAAAAGCACTAGACCAGTCACCAAAGCGATTGAGGTCAGAGTTGTTATGATGAGGATGACTATGAAAGATTCTTCGCCCATTGTTTAAAACCGATGATTAAGAATAAAGATGTTATAGCATTTCCAAACAGTAAAACTGCTAATCCTATAAGTGGAGCATATTTGAAATTGGCGAAATTTGAGAATATTTTATTATAAAGGGAGAAAAAAAAGTAGGTTAAAAGCCCTATAGAAAACCAAAAATCATGAGATAAAAAAAGATCTTCTTCCTCACCACTTTGAATCAATTTATACAAAGCGATAACTATAAAAACAACTACTAAAAGACAAGTAAGCATAGCAGCCCAGGATAATCGAATGTACTCAACGTCATGTTCACCATAAAAACCAACCAAAACTAAACTAATAAGTAGCAACACAATCAAGAATGTGGTTTTCATCCAGCCTGCAATTTTTTTTGATAAAAACAGGATTATTATGATGCTCGAAATTATTGTCACGCATTGATAATATATAACATTGTGCTTTCCATTTAAAAAAAGATATAATCCATAAAACGAAAAAACACACCAACAGTAGCTTAGAACCCCAGCCCAGTGCAAATGCAATTTCTTGGTATTGAATTGAAAGAGCAAAAAACAAATTGGGGCCAGGGTCAATACTATCGGAAAAGTAATCCTAAAGAACAGATATAACTCTTTCATGAATTAAGCGCACTCACAGTGCAAGACGTTGGACATAACTCTCCGTTGTCCAAAATAATTCCATTTTCCATATCAGATTCATCGGCTTTAACGCCAACCAATACTGCTGTCATTTCGCCAGTTGGAAGTTCAGAAAAATAAACTCTGATTCCCTTGCAATCTGTTTGGTCTAGAATATCTTTCAACTTATTCCTTCCATAAAACACACCTTTAATTTCATCCTTGTGATTTGCTCTCCAAGCAGCATTCATAGATGCGGCTGTTGCTTTGGAGATTACTGTACCTTCATTTCCATCGAACATAACTGTATTTTTTTTTGGGTGAATAATATTCAATGATACAGTAAAGAGATGAAAAGTCAAATGAACACTTCTCCGACCTTACTAGAATTAAAACCACAGTTGCCTGACTATCAATATTTTATCGAAATCATGATGAAAATCATCTAGGTATTTATACCTAGAGAATTAGGTATTTTCCGCAACTGTAAAATAGGGTAAATATACTCTTACACAGGTATAATGATAGCCGTAATTTGGTCTCGAAAACTAATTGCTGCCTCATCGCTTAAACTGAAATAAAAGGAAATAGGGGGTTTTGTCTCTCTTCAATAGAGGTTCCTGTTGCAAAAGTGCAATCTTTGACAAACCCTCTATTTCCTCTTATGCTTTGTCCAATTTCCCTTCCTTCAGACTGTCCAAACTATCTATGGCAGTAAATTCATTACTTTGTGCCACTTAACAATCCACATCTACTCATTTGGAATTTCAGATTTCTAAAAGCTCATTTCAGCGTGGAAGGCAATGCTTGAAAAGACTATATCTTTCTCGTAACCATCCCGAACTCAAGAAATCACCCGGACTGATTGTGCAATCATTGTATGATCAGGGCAAAGAAGTTGGTGAAATAGCTCGTGAACTATTTCCAGGAGGACAGAATCTAGAGTCATCGGAATCGCTGGAAACGCAAATTCTAACTACAGCCAATGCCTTAAAATCTGATCAATCAATCTTTTATGAAGCAGCTTTCGAAAAAGACGGACTCTTTGTTGCCACGGACATCCTACGAAAGAATGAAGATGCCTGGGAAATCTATGAAGTAAAAAGTACGAGCACAATCAAGGAATCTTTGCTGTGGGATCTTGCTTTTCAATATCACGTGTTGAAGAAAAGTGGATTTAAGAAACTGAAGATTCACGCTGTCCACATCAATACTTCTTATCGTCTGAAAGGAAGTTTGATTCCTGAGGAGTTGTTCAAAATAAAAGATGTCACGAAACAGGTAAGGAGATTCCATGCTGAGGTGGAAAAGCTCATCCAACTAGAAAAAAACACTCTTGAAAATAGTGAGATTCCAGAAATAGCCATTGGAGCGCATTGCACAAAACCACATGATTGTGAATTTATGGACTACTGTTGGAAATCAGTGCCTGAAGATTCAGTCCTCAAACTCACACATTCCAGCGGCCAGCATTGGGATTTATATCATGATGGAGTGAAGCACATGAAAGATATACCTGCTGATTTCCCCTTGAGCAAAACCCAAAGCATTCAGGTAAAAGCGTGGAAATCTGCTAAAGAAATCATCAACCAAAATGCCTTAAAGCAGTTTTTGGAAAGCTTGACTTACCCCATCATTCACCTCGATTTCGAAAGCTTTGGAACTGCAATTCCGATTTATCAGCACACAAAACCCTTTCAGCAGATTCCTTTTCAATATTCCATTCATATTCAAAATGGACCCGGGCAATCTCCTGAACATCTGGAGTTTTTAGCGGAAGGAGGAAGTGATCAACGTCAAAATTTACTGTTCAAACTTCTTAGAGATACTGAAGGGGAAGGGACGATACTAGCGTACAACCAATCCTTTGAAAAGAAAATATTCAGTGATTTAGCCGTTCTCTTCCCGATGCAGCAAGCCGAAATCAATCAAAGAATTTCACGCATCAAAGACTTAATAGATCCATTCCGAAAATTCTGGTATTACACGGCAAAAATGAATGGATCGGCATCGATAAAAAAGGTGCTTCCTGCAATGGCCGCTGAGTTCAATTATGAGTCTCAGGCAATATCAAACGGCGCGGCTGCGAGTCATGCTTACCTGCAGCTCGTGAAGGGTGACTTTCAGGGCGATGTTGAGCAATTGCGCAGGGAGTTGCTGGACTATTGCACCCTAGACACACTGGGCATGGTGCAGATTTTAAATAAACTGATTGAGATCGCTGAGAGATAAACTGCCTCCTGCATCTCATAAATATCTTAAACTTTTAGCCCTACTACATGTTCCCTCCCTATGAAGAAGTTGTTGAAAATTACCGGATATAGCATTGTCATTCTAATCGTCGCTGCAACGATTGGCTTTTTCATTTTAGATGAAGAAATTCCGTCCATGAAAGAGGGTATCAAGGCGGATGCACTTGCATATAAAATGGAGGAGTCCCTGAACAAAGCGGCATTCGATAGTACTAGGTATTTTGCTTGGAATTTTATCGGAAACCATCAATATTACTGGGACAAGACTGAAAACAAAGTTCTTGTCGTTTGGGGAGATCATGAGGTTTTACTAAATCTTAATCATTTGAATCAAAGCTCAGTCAAGCAGAATGGTGCTATTCTGGTGGATGAAAACAAGTCCGAACTTATTGAAAAGGCTTGGAAATACTATTGCAACGATTCATTTTGGTTGATTGCTCCATATAAATCTTTCGATGCTGGAGTGAGTCGAGGTATGGTGCAGAATGAAGATGGATCGGAATCACTTTTAGTGCAGTATTCAAGCGGTGGAGCTACCCCTGGGGATAGCTATCTCTGGCATTTGGATGAGAATAACCGCCCAAATTCATTCCAAATGTGGGTTTCGATCATTCCTGTAGGTGGAATTGAAGCTAGTTGGGAAGACTGGGAAGAAATGAATGGCGGATTTTATATCTCAACCAAGCATAATTTAGGAATTATTTCTTTCGGGATTAACGACCTAAAAGCTGGCCAAACCATTGAATCTATTGGGATTTCGGCGAATAAGATGAATTTTTAATCCCTTAAATATGTTAAAATGCTCTTGAATTATAGTGAAAGACTAGAAAAAAGCGTATTTTCGCACTTTATTAATATTTATTACAATTTTTATGTCTAATCAAGGTAAAGTAAAATTCTTTAACGATTCTAAAGGTTACGGATTCATTAAGGACACATCAACTGACACAGAGTATTTCGTTCACATCAGTGGATTAATTGACGAAGTTCAGGAAGATGACGAAGTAACATTTGATCTTCAAGAAGGTCGTAAAGGAATGAATGCAGTGAATGTCAAGCGAGTATAATCGTTTCACTATAACTCATTTAGTTAAAAAGGCTGCCTCAGGGCAGCCTTTTTTATGTTTAAAGATTTCCCATACAATCCTTGAAAATAATCCGTTCTTCAATTCAATGCATTAACTTTGGAGTATGCCTATCACCATCGACAGAAAGAAGCTTCAGCCCTTTGGGCGATTGGAGCTATTAGCCAAGCAGGCAGTAGAAGGATTCATTACCGGATTGCACAAAAGTCCATTTCACGGATTCTCGGTTGAATTTGCAGAACATAGACTTTACAACTCAGGGGAAAGCACTCGCCACATCGATTGGAAACTTGCTGCAAGGACGGACAAGCTTTTCGTGAAGCGCTATGAAGAAGAGACTAATCTGCGCTGTCAAATCATGATTGACACCAGTTCAAGCATGTATTTCCCGGAAAAGGTTTCTGCTGAGGGAGATGAATTCAATAAAATCAAATTCAGCACTTACGCAGCCGCGGCAATGATTGAGCTTCTTAAACGTCAGCGCGATGCCCTCGGATTAAGTTTTTTCGACGAAGATTTAAATCTCCACACACCTGCCCGATCTAGTGCGGCTCATCACAGGTATCTCTATTCTGAATTGGAAGGCCTTTTGGATGGAATGCAAGACAAAAAAGTCAGAAAAACATCTGCTGTCGCCGCTTTGCATCAGGTGGCAGAGGCAATTCACAAGCGTTCCTTGGTTGTTATTTTCTCTGATATGATGGACAATTCAGGACAAGCGGATGAGTTATTTGCTGCACTTCAACATTTGCGTCACAATAAACATGAAGTAATTCTTTTTCATGTGATGGATGGCAAGAAAGAAGTGAATTTCGATTATGAGAATCGTCCTTATACATTCACTGACCTTGAAAGTGGGGAAGAAGTAAAGGTTAATCCCATCGATGTTAGGGATCACTACTTGACTGAGATGAAGAAATTCCGCAATGACATGAAAATTCGTTGTGGACAGTATCGCATCGACTATATCGAAGCAGATGTCAATGAAGGATTCAATCCTATCTTATTGCAATACCTCATCAAGCGTCAAAAGCTGTATTGATCAAATCTGATGAGTATTTTTAAGGGAATGGACATTTATCTGATCGATCAAATATTAAAAGATCGCTACGAAAAAACTGATGTCATACTCGATGCTGGCTGCGGTTCAGGTCGCAATATGCCCTGGTTCATTGAACAGGGAATTGATATTCATGCTTGTGATATCGATGATGAATCAATAGAAGATCTTCAATCCAGATTTCCACAACTTCAGCATAGGTTTATTTCAGCTTCGATTGATGCACTCCCCTATCCATCCGATTCATTCGATCACATCATCTGTTCAGCAGTTCTTCATTTTTCAGAGAACGAGGCTGTCTTTTTAAAACGGATTTCAGAGCTGTCACGAGTACTTCGAAAAGGTGGCAGTTTATTCATTCGGATGACAACTATGCAAGGACTTTCAGAGTTGCCTGTGTCATTGGGAGGAGGACGATATGCTCTTTTAGACGGTTCAGAGCGCTTTTTATTGACTCCTGCCCTACTGGACGAGGTACTCTTTAAGTATAAATTGAGTTTATTGGAAGCGCCTAAAGCAGTGAATGTAAACGACATGCGATCGATGGGTGTATTGGTTCTAAAAAAGGATTAATTTTTTTTCTCAAGTACTTGTTTGAATGAAAGCAAATCATTTATATTTGCGCTCGCTTTAACACAAGAGTTAAAGTCACACGAACGATATTACATTTTCCGCATAAGACTGGCTGTTGTCAGTGGTCGCAAGACTTGGAAATTGGTCTGGTAGTTCAGTTGGTTAGAATACCTGCCTGTCACGCAGGGGGTCGCGGGTTCGAGTCCCGTCCAGACCGCTCGAAAAAGAGTTAAGCCCTTGATATTCAAGGGCTTTTTTCGTTTCTTATTTTTCAAGAGCAACCAAATGTCCCGAAAAGTTTAACTTTAAAGTCAGTGTAGTTTTGAGCAAGGAAGGAACTTTAGCTCTTCGAAGCACCAGTCTGCAAAAACATATATGTCCTTCTTCCTTTCAATTTTCGCCATGACCTATTTTCTTTTCGGAGCACGTTCTTTTGTGAGTAAGTTCGCATCCTGCATTTTTCGTCCTAACTCATCATCTTTAGCAATGAGTAAAAAGTCCGATTCAAGACCAAGCACTTTTAATACATTGAGATAGTTGCCTATACTCACTCCCTCGTATCCTTTTTCAATAAAACCGAGTGTAGAACGACTTATCCCAGCACGTTCCGCAACCTGCTCGGCACTTAGTTTACGTCTCAATCTCGCTAACTTGATATTTTCACCAAGTTCAGCCAATATCTTCTTCATTTTCGGTAATAACACCGGACTTTTATTTGCCATAACACGTAATTATTCATACAAATACATGTCTTTTTGTCTTAATATTCATTCGTTATTTTAATTAGGAAATCTAAAAAGGATGAAAAGAGACCCTATAATAAGACCTAAACCACATAAAGGCACTTTGAATTTGCAACTCATCGTAACCGAAAATTATTGGTCAGCCCATAGCGTTGATGATATTGGCTTATAAATTCCTGATCAGTAGAATGCCGAGCTTATCATTTACGACAATCTAGGTAGGGGTGTTTATTCCAAAACAGGTATTACAGGTGTAAGAATTCTAGATATAAGCACACATCGATTCAATAGTGGTGTATTTATTTGCGAACTTAGAGTCGATTGTGATTTAGCTTCAGTTGAAAAATGGATTATTCAGCATTGATGAAATACAAAAAAGCATTGTCGTTTCTAATAGGAGCGGCAATGCTTTTTTTAACTATTAAGCCTGCCTTGGCCCAGACTTGGTCGAAACGATTTGAGTTTCCTCTTCTGGGGGCCGGAAATGTGGGGTACAGTATTGAAAAACATGAATTTGGTTTTTTAGTTTATCAAAGTGGAAATACTGGGAACTTTTCAGAAACAGGTCAGCATATTGGTCTACTTTTATTAGATGAATTCGGCGATGAAATTGATTCAACAAACGAAGGAGAAATAGGTCTAAACTACTATTGCGGAAGACCAAATTGCATGGATGAGAAGAATGGTTCTTACGTAATGAGTGTAAGTATTGATTCAATAAGTAATGATTCTGAAGCAAGCGCATTAATGTCAGAATACAATAGCGAACTAAATTTAACCAATTATTATCATCACATATCGGACTATTTTTACTCTTGTACTTCTGCAATTTTCTCGAATACAGATGAATATTTAATTTCAGGTTTTACTAGAAACACTTTCAACGAAACACTAGGTGCATTCATCATTAAGCTCGATGATAATGCAGAATTCGAATGGGAAACTATTATCCCAGGTAAAACGACACCATCTCTAACAGAAATTTATGGCTCAAATATCATCAACGCACATGATGGGGGTTATATTTTGACAGGAGCTGAGCGCTTCATAGACGAATATGATGAGTGCGTAAATAGCAATTTTAAGCGAAACAGAATACTTTATAAATTCGACCAATTTGGTGACTTAGAATGGACCAAAGAATGGGACAATTGCTATGCTGAGGGCCCTTTTAATATTCTTGCAACTTCTGATGGGAATTATGTGCTCTCTCATGGAACAGTGATACCAGAACTGTCCAATCCTGACTTTGTCTATTGGAGAAATAATATGATTAAAATAGACCCAGAAGGTGACGAAATTTGGAATAAATTTTATGGTGATGCTAGTGTCGTCGCTCCTTTAAGAAGTGTGATTGAATTAGCCGATGGTTCGTTAGTTGCTTGCGGAACTTATTCCGACCCTGTGTTAAATAGAGGTGGGGTTGTTTTTAAAACCAATGCAGACGGTGATAGCATTTGGTATAGAATTCATCGTTGGGAACCAGGAGTCAGAAGTGTTTTCAACGACATTATTGAAGACGATGAAGGTGGCTTTGTAGCCTGCGGCTATGTTCTCCACGGTGAAGGCTATACTGGTCAAGACACTTGGGTTGTGCGTATGGATAGCCTTGGTTGTATAATCGGAGATTGTACAGTGGGTATTGAAGAAACTGAAGTCCTTGAGAAAATATTAGTCTATCCCAATCCTGCAAGAGATCATGTCACTCTGGAGTTTCCCGATAATATGCAAGGCAATGTTCAAGTTGAAGTATTCTCAAGTACTGGGCAACAGGTATACTCAGAAAACAAGCATGGTCTGGGTGCAATACAGATACAATGCAATCAGTGGTCTAGCGGGATTTATATCGTGAAAGCCATATCAAAAGAGCAAGTCTTTCAAGTGAAGTTGGTGGTGGATAGGTAGATATTATACTTGCTTTAGTGCCCATTTTCCATTTTGATATACCCTAGCACCAATGCCTTTTTCCATTTCTCCTTTCTATTTCTGATTATAGTCAATTCGTCTCTAAAGCCGATATTCTTGGATATCGGGTTGAGAGCCGATATATTTGATGAAAAGAAAGTGAAATGATAGCGATATTGACTGGAGACATAATCAATTCCAGAGAGGGAGAAACCCTAAACTGGTTGAATATTCTGAAAGAAGTATTAAAGCAATATGGATCAACCCCAAAAGATTGGGAGATATATCGTGGGGATAGTTTTCAGCTTTCTATTGAAAGTGATGGATTCTAGACAAGTTTCATATTACTGTCATATTTTGACAAAACGAATAGTTAAAAATTCAGGCAAAAAGCAATTGATGACTTTTATAAAAACGAAGCACAACGCTGAACAAAGTGCATAGTGAACCCTTCGGGATATGCACCATAGCCATACTCTTACTAAAATTAATATCGCTGAGCGCAAACTTTTCAATTGGATGATCAATCGATTTGAACTATGTTTAGATTAAACTATTAAAAAATGAAAAACATACTATTCTCAGCACTAATCTCCCTTGCGATGCTGAGTGCTGATGCACAGAATTTTGCTGATTTTGAAATTACAATGCCTAATCAGGGAACTGGTACATTTGAAAACGGTGATTTATCCAACTTCACTTGGACGGTTACGGGCACTATCAATGGTGAAACTCAAATTCTGGATGATGAAGTATTCATTAACGGAAGTCAATTTGAGAATACCTTCGGGCAGGCAGACCTAGCAGAGAATCTCCGTATTAGGCTCATCCCGAATGGACTGGAAACGATCGGAGAACCAATAAGCTCAAGCTCCACGCTGACCATCGATTTCGATCAGACAAGCCCAGCAGAAGCCTGGGGATTCTGTGTGGTGGATATTGATGTGGAGAATTGTTTGATATCAGCGATTGATGAAAATGATAACGAAGTAGCTGTCGAGGACATTAACGATTGGCTCATAGAACTTTTTGATGCGGACCCCCTTTCAGGAGGGGTAGACATCCCCAAGTGGGACCCGACCAACGCGGCATTGTTGGGTTCTGGCACTGATATATCTTATGTAGTGTATAATAATCTGGTGATTGGGGGAATAGGCGATAGCGAAGCATCGGCTGCATTCTTCATGCCTGACATCCCACTCAAATCGCTCATGGTGGAAGTTGAGAACTTACAACATGATGCCTCCGTCTCGCATCATTTCTATATCGCATCTCAGAATACCAATGGACTGAACGACATAGAAGTTGAGAATTTCTCAGTTCACCCGAATCCTGCTTCCTCAATACTGACTTTCCAGCTCAAGAAGCCTGAGAGGTGCACACTGAACGTATACGATATAA